>Ga0247611_10002770_pt1 | contig 27280 bp, 28 predicted proteins | sample 177DNAGHGhighgp2_FD_192422 | JGI IMG/M metagenome (GOLD analysis project Ga0247611, IMG submission 192422) | Sheep rumen microbial communities from Palmerston North, Manawatu-Wanganui, New Zealand - 1770 DNA GHGhigh gp2 | ecosystem: Host-associated > Mammals > Digestive system > Stomach > Rumen... | reverse complement strand
AAAATTTGAGGGCTGGCAATCGCCAGCCCTCAACCAACACAAAAACTAAACTAGACTTAACTAAAGCATATCGGGATTTATCACAAACCCCTAAATGCGATGCAAAAATACTACTTCTTTTTCAAACGACCAAATTTTAGACACATTATTTAACACTTTATACGAATTTTCTATAAATGTAGGGCGTTTTTCAGAAAAATATGGTCTAAAATTGTCATTGCAGCCATCGCTTCGACCACAGGCACAGCCCTGGGCAAAACACAGGGGTCATGACGTCCCTGAGCAGTGAAAGTTGTCTGCTGTCCATCCTTGTCTACTGTCTCCTGTTCGGTGAGAATGGTGGCTACCGGTTTGAAAGCCACCCGGAAATAGATGTCCTGACCGTTGGAGATGCCTCCTTGGATACCGCCACTGTTGTTTGTGCGGGTGGTTATACGACCGTTTTCGTTGATAAACACATCGTTCTGTTGGGAACCTCTGGCAGTGACGCCGTCGAAGCCCGCTCCATATTCGAATCCCTTGACCGCATTGATGCTGAGCATGGCATGGCCCAAGGCAGCATGCAGCTTGTCGAATTCTGGTTCGCCCACACCAGTTGGACAGCCTTGTATCACACAGGTGATAATGCCGCCGATCGTGTCGCCTTCGGCCTTCACCCGGGTGATGAGCGCCTCCATTGCCTGCGCTTTTTCAGGGTCAGGACAACGTACGGCATTCGTCTCTGTCAGCGAGAGGTCATAGTGGTGATAATCCTTGTCCAGGACGATATCGCCCACCTGTGACGTATAGGCCTGAATGGTGATGCCCATCTGGCGGAGCACCAGTTTGGCCAGGGCGCCTCCCACACAACGGCTGATGGTAATGCGTGCCGATGATCTGCCACCGCCACGATGGTCACGGATCCCGTATTTCTCCTGATAAGTGAAGTCGGCATGGGATGGCCGGAACAAGTGGCGCAGGTTATCATAGTCCTGCGAATGCTGGTTTGCATTCCTGACAATAAAACCGATGGGACTGCCTGTCGACTTGCCTTCGAAGACACCGCTCAGCAGTTCCACTCTGTCTGCTTCCTTACGGGATGTGGTGAGTTTGCTCTGTCCTGGTCTGCGCCTGTCGAGTTCCTGCTGGATGAAGGCCAGATCGATGTCTATGCCTGCCGGCATACCGTCAACCACACCGCCGATGGCTTCTCCATGACTCTCGCCGAAGGTCGTCAGCGTGAAGATGTTTCCGAACGTGTTACGCATCTGTGTTGGTGGGTTAGGGGATTAATGATGGCAATGTCCACAGCCACAGCCGTCGCCGTGCTCGTGGTGGTGGTCGCAGCCTTCGTGATCGCAGCCTTCGTGATCACAGCCTTCGCCATGATGATGGCCACAGCCCGCACAGCCGCCTGTCAGGTGCTTGATGAGGTGCTGTACCTCTTCTTCCGTGGCCTCGCGGTTCTCCACCACCTTACCGGTGAAGTTCAGGGTCTTGCCTGCCAACGGATGGTTGGTATCGATGGTCACACCGTCTTCTTCAATCTTGATGACCTTTGCCATGAAATGCTGATCCTCATTGTCCATCAGGGTAATGACTGCCCCCTCGTAGATATTCTCGTGGTCGAAATGGCCGTTGATCGTAAAGATGCCACGGTCGATTTTATGCATGCCCTGCGGCTCGTAGGTGCCAAAAGCATCCTCCGGCTGCAGGATAAAGTCGAAAGTATCGCCTTTTGCCAGGCCCATCACCTTCTGTTCGAATGCGTCGAGTGCTATGCCAAAACCAGTGATAAACTCAAAGGGCTTCTCCTCGCCAGTCTGCTCCTCCAGGTTCTTCTGTCCGTCAGTAACCGTGTAAAGCTGGTAGATTACCGACATGAATCTGTTATTTTTCTGCTCCATATACCTTATTATATATAATGTAGTTTTAATCGGCTGCAAAATTACGAAAAAAGGCGTTAATTACCAAATTTAATTGAATATTTCCTAATATCTGCGATTCTTTGACTTGCGTCAACAAAAGGGCTGTTATCGCACACAATTACCTTAAAAAGCTTGTGAGGTTGCAAAAATCGCCGTACCTTTGCAGCGTCAAAAGTAATAAAACCCCGTTAATCGGGAGATGGCGAAAGCCACAGGATAACATTATTAAAGTAGGACGGCTTAACACACCGGTCCGAGTAAAGTAAAGAAAGGGTAAAAAGATGAAAAAGATGATTTTGACACTTGTAGCAATGCTGAGTATGACAACTGCATTTGCTGAAGGAGAGACTGCAAACACGATGAACAGTGTAGAGGCTTACGAGTTGAACATCAATATGAATAAGCTCTCTGCAGCTCTTGACCTGGCCAACGACCAGAAGGAAGCAGTAGCTGACATCCATCACACATTTGCTTCTGAGCTGATGTTCGCTGCTCAGTACGGCAACAATGACCGCAAGGCGCTTGTAGCCCGTGCTATCGACAACGACGTGAAGTGGATGCGCTATGTGCTTAACGACAAGCAGATGCACACTTATCTGAGACTGCTGAACGCCACTATCAACAACCGTGGTCTGAACAAGTAAAAAAAGAGAATTAGTTATTAGTAGTTATGAGAAGGGGCATTCCGCGAGGAATGCCTCTATTTTTTTGTGCCGATAAATTTGTAAGTTTCAGATTTTTTTGCTTACTTTGCACTCAGAAAACCTCAATTAATAAAGAAATGAAAAGTTTCAGAATTATTATTTTGTCTGTGGTGTCAGCTTTTTTGGTCAGCTGCGGTACCACTAATACCGTGCCTATCACGGGGCGTCAACAGAGTCTGATGGTGAGCGATGGTGACATCCTCTCGCTTTCCACCCAACAGTATAGCGAGTTTATGAAGACCGCCAAACTCTCTACCAATGCAGCCAACACAGCGATGGTGCAGCGCGTGGGGCAGAACCTTGCCACTGCCGTGACGAATTACCTGCGTGCGGCTGGACTACAGAACGATCTGCAATACTATAAGTGGCAGTTTAATCTTGTGCAGAGCAAGGAGGTCAATGCCTGGTGTATGCCTGGCGGACTGATCTGTGTGTATGAGGGCATCCTTCCTGTCACGCAGGATGAAGCCTCGCTGGCCATCGTCCTGGGACATGAGATTGCCCATGCTGTGGCTCGCCATTCTGCCGAGCAGATGAGTACCCAGATGAAACAACAGTATGGTGTACAGGGCCTTGGGGCGCTCGCCTCTATCCTCGGGGTGGGTAATAATGCAGTGGCTATCGGACAGGCTGTGGCTACGCAGGGTCTGAACTTTGCCAACCTGAAATACTCGCGCAACCACGAGAACGAGGCCGATCACATGGGACTGATCTTTGCTGCGATGGCAGGCTATGATCCTCGGGTGGCCGTCAATTTCTGGCAGCGTATGGCATCCCAGTCTAAGAATCAGACGGCAGAGTTCCTCAGCGACCACCCATCTGACGCGACGCGTGTAAAGAATATTCAGGGCTGGATGCCTGAGGCACTCAAATATTATAAGCCGTCACAGGCAGCAACGAAGTCGGCTACGGCCACTACGAAGAAAACAGCTACAACCAAGAAAGTTTCCACCACGAAGAAAAAATAAATGAAGAAGACTCTTATTCTCGCACTCAGTCTCGCCTTCGGACTCTCTGTCCAGGCCCAGACAAAGACAGGTGGCATCTCTACGTCGATGCTCCGTGATATCAAGCAGGCTCACGAGGCACAGCCCCTAAACCGTGCCCTGGTGAATGCCATGGCCGCCAACAGTATCGATGCGCTGGCTGTAAACCATCAGCAGGCAGGCGCCCTCGACACCTATTTCTCTGTCGAGACACGTAAACAGTCGATCACAGACCAGAAGTCTTCCGGACGCTGCTGGATGTTCAGCGGACTCAACGTGCTGCGTTCGAACTATATGCTTCGCCACGACTCTGTGCAATTGGAACTTTCCCAGGCCTATCTCTTCGTGTGGGACCAGTTGGAGAAGGCCAACCTGATGTTGCAGGGATGTGTGGATACCGCCAAGAAACCCATTGACGATCAGCGGGTGCAGTTCTTCTTCAAGAGTCCGATAGGCGATGGCGGTACGTTCTGTGGCGTTTCCGACCTTGCCGAGAAATATGGCCTTGTGCCTGCCGAGGTGATGCCCGAGAGTTACAGCAGCGACAATACCTCGAAGATGCGTGCCCTGATATCCTCCAAGCTTCGTGAGTATGGGCTCCAGTTGCGCGAGATGGTAGCCAAGGGCCAGAAGCAGGCTGCTATCGATCAGGCAAAGACCCGTATGCTCAGCCAGATCTATCAGATGATTACGATGACGATAGGCGAGCCTCCCCAGCAGTTCACCTATGCCTTCAAGGATAAGAATGGCCGTCCGCTCGGTGCTGCCAAGACCTACACCCCGCAGACATTCTATGACGAGGTAGTGGGCGGACCAATCAACGGCACTTTCATCATGGTGATGAATGATCCCCGTCGGGCCTATTACAAGACCTATGAGGTGGAATACGACCGTCATACCTACGACGGCCACAACTGGCGTTACGTGAACCTGCCTATGGATGATATCGAGCAGCTGGCCATCGCCTCACTGAAAGATGGCCGTAAGCTCTACAGTTCCTATGATGTGGGTAAGTTCCTCGATCGTAAGCGCGGCTATGCCGATATCGAGAACTTCGACTATGCCTCCCTGCTAGGTACGACCTTCACGATGGATAAGGCCCAGCGCATCTCTACCTTCGACAGCGGTTCCACGCATGCGATGACACTGACGGCTGTCGATCTCGATGCGGAGGGCAAGGCCACGAAGTGGAAGGTTGAGAATTCCTGGGGCGCAACCTGGGGGCAGCAGGGTTGTCTGATCATGAGCGACCGCTGGTTCCGCGAGTTCATGTTCCGTCTTGTGGTCGACAAGAAATATGTGCCCGAGGCCATCCTGAAGGCTGCAGAAACCGAGCCTGTGATGGTTATGCCCGAAGATCCCCTGTTTCAGCCTGAAGATTAAGTCTCAGGCTATTGAGTACGACGCTCACACTCGAGAAGGCCATCAGCGCTGAGGCCCACATCGGTGTGATCTGCCAGTGTGCCCCGAAGAGATAGGGCAGTCCTGCTGCCAGCGGGATACATACGATATTGTAGATAAAGGCCCAGAAGAGATTCTGGCGAATCATCCCGACTGTACGTTTCGACAGCTTGATGGCGTCAGGTATCCGTCGCAGGTCAGTACCCATCAGCGTCACCTGTGCCACCTCCATGGCCACGTCCGTCCCTTTGCCCATCGCGATGCTCACGTCGGCGGCTGCCAGGGCCTGGGAGTCGTTGATGCCATCGCCCACCATCGCCACGTGCCGGCCTTCCTGTTGCAACTGGCGCACCAGGTCTTCCTTGTCTTGTGGCATCACCTGTGCCCGGTAGTGAGGGATACCTGCTTCTTCGGCCACCTGTTGTGCCCGTGCCTCCTGGTCGCCACTACACATATAGACCGCTATTCCGGCAGTCTTCAGTGCCTCCATCGCCTCTCGTGCATGGGGTTTCAGTGTCTCGCCAGTCTCGTCAGGAATGGTCAGTGTACCCGTCTTGTCGATCACGAGGGCATCCACCTTCCTGATCTCTTCCAGTGCCGTTGCATCCTTGATGAGTATGTTTTGTCGGGCTGCCTTCCCGATACCTACCATCAGGGCAGTAGGTGTAGCCAGTCCCATCGCACAGGGACAGGCGATGACCAAAACGGCAACCGCTGACAACAATGCCTGTGGCAGCACGTCCGTCCCCCCAGCGATCAACCAAATGACGAAGGTGAGCACGCTGATGGTCACCACCGTCGGCACGAAGAGGAGGGCAATCCTGTCAACTACCCGTTGCACAGGTGCTTTCGAGCCCTGCGCCTCCTGTACCATACGGATGATATGGGCAAGCATCGTCTTCTGTCCCACCTCCTGTGCCTTCAGGCGCAGGGCTGTATTGCCATCAGTGCTGAGCGGCCTCGTCACCATCGTACCGGCATAGACCTTGTCACCCCGTTGTTTGGCCACAGCCAGGGGCTCACCTGTCATCATACTCTCATCGACAAAAGCTATGCCGTCGCCTACTACCGTTCCGTCCACAGGGATGCGTTCTCCCGCCCGCACCTCGATGGTGTCTCCTGGCTGTAGGGCAGTGATGGGCAGTTCGCGCACTGTGCCGTTATCCACCAGATGGGCTTCCTTCGGCTGCAGTCCCATCAAGGCCCTGATGGCTGAGGCTGTGCCGTTCTTTGCCCGTTCTTCCAGCAGACGTCCGGTGAGCACGAAAGTGATGATCATCACTGAGGCGTCAAACCATGTATGCCATTCGATGCCCCGGGAGCCCCATACCTGCTCGCCCCAGAAAGTGTTAAACGTGCTGAAGATGAAGCTGATACCAGTCGATAGTGCCACCAGCGTGTCCATGTTTGCAGAGCCATTTATCAGCTGCTTCCATGCAATCACGTAGAACTGCCGCCCGCAATAGAGTATATTGGCCAGTGCGATGATGAGCATCGTCTGATTGGTCATATCGCGCTGCCCCACGCTGATCCAGCCCATCGAGAGCACCATCACCAGGAGGGCGAACCCCCATGACACAATCACCTTGTTTCTCAGCGATGTGTAGGCCCGTCTTTCGATGGCTTCCACGTTACGGTCTTCTTCGATGACCATATCGTAGCCGATGGCTCCCAGCGCCTCCTTCATCTGTTCCAGCGAGATGCGCTTGGGATCGTATTCCACCAGTGCAGTCCTTGCCGACAGGTTCACTGAAGCAGTCTCCACACCCTCCAGCGTATTCAACTTCTGTTCCACTCGTGCCGAGCAACCGGCACACATCATTCCTAGTATCGCAATCGTCTTTTTTTCCATAACGCAGGCAAAGTTACTTCTTTTTTTTCATAAAAAATGTATAGTGATGTGCATTATTTACAATAATTTTGTATATTTGCACCCAAATTACCTATTTATAATGATGACAAAAGAAGAATACCAGTCGTTTTTGCAGCAATATGATGCTCAGATTGGTGAGATCCGTCAGATAGCCCATGATCTTCACCAAAGCGTCAACCAGACCTATGGTGAAAATCTGCCTTATGGTTTCCACCTCGATATGGTGGCAGAGGGCTTGCGCGATTACGGCCATCTTGTGTGTGCGGCTGAGTCAGATATCCTGCCGCTTTTCTTTGGCGCTTATTTTCACGACAGTATCGAGGATGCCCGTCTAAGTTACAACGATGTGATGCATCAGGCCCGCTCTCTGATGAATGAAGAACAGGCTTTCATGGCAACGGAGATAGTCTATGCCCTTACCAATGAAAAGGGGCGTAACCGTGCCGAAAGGGCAGGGGAGCGGTACTATCAGGGTATCCGCACTACGCCTTACGCGCCTTTCGTGAAACTCTGCGACCGTCTGGCCAACGTTACCTATTCCTGCACGATTGATGCAGGTAGTCAGGTCAATCACATGAAAGAGGTCTACAAGAATGAGATGGGCGAATTCCTGATGAGTATTCGTACTGATAGCGATGATATCCGTTTCAAGGTGCCCGACGAGGTGATTATCGCCTTGGCCGAGATCCTCATCGAGGAGCGTTATCAGGAAGAGGCTTTGGAAGCCTGGAAGGCCAGATGAAAAAAGAGGCCCGCAGCCTGATACTGCGAGCCCCAATTGCTTAGAGTGTAATCGGCCCGTGCCCAAGGCACAAAGTGGTCGTGATGGCCGTCAAGAAGGCCGTGAGTGCAGCTACTACCACCTTCACTGCTACCTCAACAATACGCTTTTTCATTTCCTTTTCAAATCTTTTTTAATTCTGTACTCTTGCCTCTCGCTGTGCTCTCGCCTCCGCCGCATCGCCTCTCACTGGGGTCTGGCACTGCCGCAAACGCCTCTCGATGGGGTCTGGTACTGCCGCAAACGCCTCTCGATGGGGTCTGGTACTGCCGCAAACGCCTCTCGATGGGGTCTGGTACTGACGTAAAGTCGCTTGCGACTTTCTCGTCAGGCCCTGACCCTAGCGAGAGGCCCCGCCGCAATGCCCGCCGCAATGCCCGCCGCAATGCCCGCCGCAATGCTCCAGCGGAAGCCCCCGCCTCAAATTAAGGGTTCTGCGCCTTCTGCTCCGCGATCCAGTCCTCCAGCGGCGTCACCTTCTTGATGTACTGCTTCTTGGTGGGATCAGTTTCCTCGGGCGTGAGGTCTACCTTCTCCTCCACACCGTAGGTGGAGAGCGCACAGAGATCCTTGAAGGCTACGGACGTGATCTTGTCCTCAGCGCTACCCTCGGGCTTGAAGCGGATGTGGATGCCCTTCACGTAGGTGTTCGCGTTCCACTTGCCCTCCAGCAGGGCAGTCCTGGTGATGCCCTCCTTGGTGCTCTCCACGGTGGGCACGAAGGTGCCGAGTCCGTCGATCTTGATGGGGTTACCCTGCGAGAGCAGCTCGCTGATACAGCTTGACATCTTCATGAGCACGCCCTGGATGATGTCGCGGCCGTAGATCGAGTTGTGCTCCGCCATGTGGTTGCACAGGCCGCGCAGCGAGATCGTCTGCTTCTCTACTGCCTTCGGGTAGTACTTGCCGTACCCCGGATTGTTGGCGTTGGTGTTCTTACGAATGTTGATTTCGAATTGTGGATTTTTTACTGCCATAGGCTTTTCCTTTCTTTTAAATTTTTTTTTGGTTTGAGTTTTGTTGTTGCGACAATCTGCGTCGGTCTGCCGCTTCCCGCTTGCAATCCATCCTGAAACATCCCGTCTGCGCACTACTTTCAGCCCCATTTCTGAATCACGGTACAAAGGTACTGCTATTTTTTGACGAAAATCGAGTTATTCCGAATTATTCAAGATAATTCCGACTTATTCTCATATTTTTTTTGTAACTTTGTGGTCGAAATCAGAAAACAACTAAAAATCAACTAATATGGACATCAAACCACGTACTTTCGGGCGTTCTGAACTCGCCCAGTGTTATTTCCCGAAGCTGAAGCCCATGACAGCCTGGGAAAAGTTGAAACTATGGCTGGATCTCAATCCCCGCCTGAAGCATCTCGCTGAACTCACCCGGCGCACGTTCACGCCCGCCGAAGTCCAACTGATCTACTCTGAATTCGGGGAGCCATAGTGCTCCCCGAGTTTGTCGGTAAGAAACTATGCGTCCAAATAAAATAAGCGGATAGTTTCTCGGTAAGAAGCAAAGACACCCCATCCATCAATCCATCATCCATCAATCCATCATTTGGTGTTTTCCAAAACAGCCAAATATCCATCAAATATGTTTTTATTATTATATAATATATATATTATATAATAATAAATAATATATATAGTTTAAATGATGGACATTTAAACATATCAAATGATGGAATGATGGATTGATGGATGATGGAAAGTTACTGAATTAATAGATGTGAAAATTCTTGCGCATATCGAGAAATTACACTATCTTTGCACCTTAAACTTGGAATTATAAATATGACTAAGAAATCAGTAAAGGCTGCTAAGGATGCTGAGGAGATAGGCTCAAGCAAGGAGTTATACAACTTCTTGTATGAGGCTTGTAACATTCTCCGTGGCCCAGTGTCGCAGGATGCCTTTAAAGAATATATCACGCCTTTGCTCTACTTCAAGCGCATCAGCGATGTGTATGATGAGGAGACGAAGGCTGCTCTGGAACTCTCTGATGGCGATGAGGAATTTGCTGCATTGCCAGAACAACACCGCTTTGTGATACCTGAGGGATGTCATTGGGATGATGTGCGCCAGCGCACCTCGGATATTGGCAGCGCTATTATCGGAGCCATGCGCCAGATAGAGTTGGCTAATCCCATGACGCTCTATGGTGTGCTGAGTGTGTTCTCTACTGCTAACTGGAGCAATAAAAATGTGTTCAGCGATGAGAAGCTGCGCAACCTGATAGAGCACATGAGCAAGCGTCGCCTGGGTAATGGCGACTATGCTGCCGACTTGATGGGCGATGCCTACGAGATGCTGCTGAAGAAGTTTGCCGACCTCTCGAAAGCCAAGGCAGGCGAGTTCTATACCCCTCGCTCGGTAGTCAAACTCCTGGTGCGTATTCTCGATCCCAAACCTGGTGAGACTGTCTATGATCCAGCCTGCGGCTCTGGTGGTATGCTGATAGAGGCTGTTCACCACATGAAGAACGATGAGCAGTGCTGCGGCGCCATCTTCGGACAAGAGAAGAACGTGACCAATGCCGCTGTTGCCAAGATGAACCTCTTCCTGCATGGTGCCAACGACTTCAACATCATGTGTGGCGATACCTTGCGCGATCCGAAGATTCTGGCTAACGAACATCTGGCCCATTTCGATTGCGTGATTGCGAATCCCCCCTTCTCACTCAAAAACTGGGGTGCAGAAGCATGGAAGACAGACCGCTATGGGCGAAACCTTTGGGGCACGCCTCCTGAGACTATCGGCGACTACGCATGGCTTCAGCACATGGTTGCCAGCATGCGCAGTCTGACTGGTCGCATGGCAGTCGTGTTGCCTCAGGGTGTTCTCTTCCGAGGCAATGAAGAAGGTCGTATTCGTGAGGAGTTGGTAAAGCACGATTATGTAGAAGCCATTATCACCCTGGGCGATAAACTATTCTATGGTACAGGCCTTTCTCCTTGCCTGTTTATCCTCAGAGACCAGAAACCTGCAGCTCACAAAGGCAAGGTGCTGATGATTGATGGCTCGAAGATTCTGACACCACAACGTGCTCAGAACATTCTGAGCGATGACGATGTAGATGAACTTTATCGCCTCTATACCGCCTACGATGAAGAGGAAGACAAGAGTATCGTTGTTACCATTGAGCAGATAGCTCAGAAAGGTTACGATCTCTCACCCAATAAATACGTTAAGTATCATAAGGAAGAGACGAAGCCCTATTCAGAGGTTTTGGCAGATTTCAAGGCTGCTTATCAGCAAATGATAGAGGCAGAAAAGAAATTCCGTAACATTCTAAATCGTGAGGCCGTATGACGCAGCAGATAACATTAGACGAACTGGAACGTTACCTTTGGCAGGCAGCTGTCGATCTGCGAGGTCAGATAGATGCAGCAGCCTATAAGGACTATATCTTCCCGTTGGTGTTCTTTAAGCGTATCTGCGATGTTCGCGATGAAGAATATGCCAATTACGAGAAAGAAGGAGGCAAGGAGTTTGCAGACATGATGATGCAGGATTCACCCATCCAGATACCGATGGAAGCCCATTGGAATGTGGTGTTCAATACATCTGAGAACATTGGGCAGTCCTTGGTAGATGCTTTCCGTCAGATTGAGTTAGCTAATCCAGGCAAGAAGATTGATGGCAGGGTAGTAGGCGGTCTTGAAGGCATCTTTGGCGACAAGGCTATCTGGACCAATAAGAACAAAATGCCAGACGCCATCATCCGCAATTTGCTGAACAGTTTCAATAAACTCACGTTGAGCCTTGCTGCCTGCCCTGCTGATGAGATGGGAACAGGTTATGAGTACCTGATAGGCAAGTTTGCTGACGATGCAGGTCATACGGCACAGGAGTTCTATACCAACCGTACTGTGGTAGAACTGATGGCAGAGATTTTGCAGCTCCAGCCCCACGAGAGCATTTATGACCCCACTTGTGGCTCTGGTGGTATGTTGATTAAGAGTCTGACCTACCTCAAAAACAAAGGTGAAGAATGGCGCGATGTGAAGGTGTTTGGTCAGGAGATTAATGCTGGCACCTCTGCTATTGCCCGCATGAACCTATATCTGCATGGCATCCACGATTTCAGCATTGTGAACGATGATACTTTAGAGAATCCGGCTTTTATCAAGAATGGTAGAATACAGCAATTTGATGTAGTTCTTGCAAATCCTCCTTATTCAATAAAGACTTGGAATAGAGAAAAGTTCGAGCATGACAAATGGGGCCGAAATTTCTTGGGAACACCACCTCAGGCAAGAGCTGACTATGCTTTTATACAACACATTCTTGCATCGATGGATGAAAAGAATGGTCGTTGTGCTGTGCTTCTTCCTCATGGTGTACTTAATAGAAATGAAGAGGCAGAGATGCGCAAAAGACATATAGAATCCGATAATATTGATGCTATTATAGGATTGGGACGTAATTTGTTCTTTAATTCTGGCTTAGAATCCTTCATCCTCATATGCAGTAATAGAAAACCTAAAGAAAGAAAGGGTAAAATACTATTTGTTGAAGCTGAAAACTATACCCACAAAGAGGGGAAGCAAGCCTATTTATGGCCTGAGGATATTGCCAAGATAGTCCATGCGTATAATAATTACGAGGACGAAGACGGTTTCTCCAAATGGGTGTCAATTGATGACATCGAGGATGGTAATCTAAACATAAAGAGTTATGTAAAATCTACCTCTAATAATTCTTCTTTATCAGTTCAGGAAGATATTTTGACTTATAAAGTGCAACAACATTCGCTTGCTGATGCTATGGAAGGATTTGAATTAGTTGATTCGGATGCTTTCAAAATCGATATCAAATCAGATTTATCCTCAATTGATAAATCAAATTGGAAGAAGGTAACTTTGGGTGAGGTTGCATACGAATATTCATCAAGGGTAGATAATCCCTCTGAATCACAATACGATTATTACATTGGATCTGATTGTATAGGACAATATGATTTTAGAATTAACAAAAAGAGTCCTGCAAGTTTAATCACTTCCGCTCAAAAAGAATTCAAAGTAGGCGATTACCTTTTGGTAAGAAGAAGTCTGTATGGTAGTGATTTTCGTGAGAGAGCACCTCGTGCAGATTTTGATGGATGCTGTTCTGCTGACATTCTAACAATCAGGGAGAATCATGACTTCATAAGTGATGGTTATTTGATAAATGTTCTTTATAGCAAGGATTTATGGGATTTTATTGTTGCCAACTCTGCTGGTGGTCTAACTCGTCGTATCAAGTGGAAGCAGATTGCTGATTTTGAGTTTATGTTACCTCCTATGGAACAGCAAAAGGTTTTGGCAGAGAAACTTTGGGCGGCATACGAGGTAAAGCAGTCTTATCTCAAAATGATTGATGCCACGCAAGAAATGGTGAAGGCGCAATTTATAGATATGTTTAAAAATAGTTGCTGGCCTGTAAAACCTTTATCTGAATTATGCGAAATCATTACAGATGGAGAGCATCAAACACCCCGTCGTGTTGATTCTGGTATTTTTCTTCTTTCTGCTAGAAACATACAGAATCAGAATCTTTCATTAGACGTAGTTGATTTCATTGATGAGCAAGAGTATAAACGCATTTCAAAAAGAATCGTTCCTCAGGAAGGCGATATTCTTGTTTCTTGTTCTGGAAGTGTAGGTCGTACATGCGTAGTGCCTAAAGGTTTAAAATTTCAACTAGTAAGAAGTGTTGCGCTCTTGCGTGTTAAACCTGATTTGTACCCTCTTTTCTTGTCTTATCAAATGGCCATGCCAAGCGTGCAAAGGCAAATAGATAATTTAAAGTCTAAAACTTCACAAGCGAATCTATTTCAAGGAAACATAAAAAAAATACGAGTAATTGTTCCTACAAAGAAAGAACAACATTATTTTATAAGTATTGTAACTCAAGCCGACAAATCAATCTCTGAGTTGCGCAAATCCATTGACGCAATAGATAACGTCATTAAATCACTGATTAACGAAAACTTGTAAATTATGAAACATTCGTCATATATTATATCTACCGTTTTAATGAGCTTATCAATTCTTCTTTTTAGTTCATGTAAAAAAGAATGTGAAACCTGTGAAGGGGAAGGATATGTAATGGAAACATGCGACGAATGCGATGGATATGGCTATTTCAAGTGCAGAAGTTGTAGTGGTAGTGGCAAGATTGAATGCGATGAATGCAATGGCTATGGAAGGCTCCGTTGTAATTGGTGCTATGGAACAGGAAGAGATGGTATATGCATTCATTGTTCAGGTACAGGATATGATAATAGTGGATTTAGTTGCTTTTTTTGTAATGGAACAGGAAAAGACGAATGTTCTTCATGTAATGGGAGAGGTTATAAAAACTGTGACGAATGTGATGGAAGTGGCGAAGTAGAATGTGACGGGTGTAATGGTTATGGTAAATTGCGTTGTGCAGAATGTGAAGGAGAGGGTAAAGTAAAAGTAGAGTGCGAAGATTGCGACGGAGAAGGAAAAGTTAGTATATTTAATTAGTCATTCAACGCGCAAAACAAATAGTTATAAAATCACTGATTATCGAAAACCTTTAAATAATATCTGCATATGATAAGGAAGCTGGTTATACTTGGTGTTTTTGTTTTATTTCTGATAGCTGTCTTTACTATGCCTTCTTTTGTCGAAGATTATGTCTACGAAAAAAGAGATGAGGCTGAAGTTGAGATAAATAAGAAATTTGACGCCATTTTCAAAAATCATAATAGCTTTCACTTTTTGGATTATAATAATGCACCTGTTAGAAGTGAAATTATATCTATACCTAGTATTTCTGATGTTTTGAGTCAGTATAATATTAAAACAACAGGTAATTTCTCAAATTATATTAGAAAAGAATATAATGAATATTTCTATGATTTAAAAAGTTTATATTATCTACCTCATATATTATCAAGCTCTGGAGATCTTGTTGCTTCTACTAAATGGAATATAACAACAATTGAACGTGGAGACAATTTTGTTTGTACGTATTCAATGTTCCCCTATGCTATTGGATACAAGAAGACTGCAGACAAATATGCACCTAATATTTCAGAAGCCATTAAAAACACTCTAGATTATTACTTGAACAATGAGGATTCTCGTTATTATAAATCGATTGATGAAGGTAGTCGCGAGAACATGATTTCTAAAATTCAAGCATTATCTAATGAATATTATTATTTTAAGAAAAAAGTAGATTCAGTAAAAATTGATGCAATAGATAAAAAATTCGGGGGTGTGTTACCTAAAAGTAGTTTGGGCTCTGATCTTTCTTGTAAAAGTGACGGCTATATTCATACAAGCGATTATAAGGTTTTTGTTTGTACTACACCATTAATTATTTATTCAATAACCGAAATTAATCCTGATCAATGTGAGAACGAGATTTCTCAACTCGAAACTAAATGGTATTTTATTCTAATTCTATTGCTTATTTTGGTAGAAGCTCCATTACTATACTTGGAAATTAAACATAAGAAGAAGATTAATGAGACAATATATAATAAGTTAAAACGCTTATGTAACCCTTCTAAGTTTGTGAAAGAATATGATAAAGAAAAAGTAGATAAGGCGAATGCTATTTATCAAAAACTTATGACTACCTCTCCTGATGATAAAGATACTTTATATGATTTGCAAAGTCAGGCAGAAGAAGTGTTAGGTGTTAGTTTCGTAGATTCGGAAATGATAGAGAAACTGAAAAAGAAAGTAAATCCAAAGAGATTTATGAAACCATACAATCCAGAGAAAGTCACATTGGCTAATGAACTATATTCTCGTCTGTCAAAAGAGAATATTTCGTATAAGGATATAATAGAGATAGAAGAACGGTCTAAAAAACTATAGGCATGCAAATTGACGATAGACATATTACAGGGTGGTGTGATCAATGCTGGGAACATTTTAATCGTAGCATTGGACAGTATAAGCGTTATTATAAATACGTGAAGATTGGCATAACAGTTGACTTTGGTGTGCGTGCCGCACAACATGAGAGACGTGATAAGAAATTCAAGTGGGAACGTATGATAGTGATGTATAAGACTACCAGCGAGAATAATGCCAATTATGTTGAGGGGTACTACCAAGAAAGAGATGACTTCGTCAATAAATGGTACGGCTGGAGTCATATGTCCCCCACAGGAGAGTATTATGTGTATCTTTTGTTAGGTAATCACAAGTATAGAAGATAATTAGTCACTCATTAACGAAAACCTATAGTAGATTATGGCATTTAACGAAGATAATAATAAAGTAGTGAAGGCTACATCGACAAATACATCGCTCCTGTCAGACGTCAAATTGATAGTAGAGCAAGGATTGCAGACAGCCTATCAAGGCGTGAATTCTGTGATGGTGAAAACGTATTGGCAAGTGGGACGACGAATTGTTGAGGAAGAACAACAAGGGGAAAAACGTGCTGAATACGGAAAGCAAATCATTACATTGCTGGCTGAAGATTTGTCGAAAAGTTATAATAAGGGATTTACTGCTCGTGACCTTCGGTCGTATCGCCAGTTCTATTTGAGTTTCAAAGACTTAGAGATTTGGCACTCGCGAGTACCAAATCTTAGTTGGACTCATTTCCGCACCATGCTTCGTATTGCAGATGACAATGCTCGTTATTGGTATATGCGTGAGGCGTCAAAGGAGATGTGGAGTGTGCGCACTCTCGATCGTAATATCGCTTCGCAGTATTATTATCGTCTGTTGCAATCACCAAAGAAAGAGGATGTTATAGAAGAGATGCACCAACTAACAGCTCCACTGCAGGACCCACATGAGTTTATCAAAAGCCCAGTAGTAGCCGAGTTCCTTGGGCTTCCATCTAATGCAGCCTTTACAGAAACAGAACTGGAGCGCGCTATTATTCATCACCTAAAGGATTTCTTGCTTGAAATGGGCAAGGGCTTCGCTTTTGTGGCAGAACAACAGCACATTCGCACTGAGCAGAATGATTATTTCATAGATTTGGTGTTCTATAACTATCTGTTGAAGAGTTTCGTTCTCATAGACCTCAAAACAACTCGTCTCTCTTATCAGGATGTAGGGCAGATGGATATGTATCTACAAATGTACGACGAATTGAAGCGTACAGAAGGAGACAATCCAACTGTAGGTATCATTCTTTGCTCTGAAACTGATGGGGATGTGGCACGCTATTCTACTCTAGCTAAAAATGACAAATTGTTCGCTGCAAAATATCTCACATATCTGCCTACAGAGGAACAACTAAGAAAGGAGATAGAGCAGCAGAAAATCCTTTTTGAGCAACAAAATCACGAATCAGATAAATGATTATGGCATATTTTAACGAAGATAATGTAACTGAGCAGATGTGCATAGCGGTGGCCAAGGAGGCTGGCTATGAGTATTGTGGTGCAGACGAACTGCGCGAGGCGAAGAATGATGTCATCGTGGAGCCTCTGCTGCAAGAGGCGCTGATCAAGATTAACCATATCACACTGGCAGAGGCTCAGATTGTGATTCAGAAGGTGAAGGACGTGATCTTCCAAGGTATGACGGGGGATATCATCACCGCCAATCAGAACCTACGGAATCTGTTTTTTAAGGAGAATAGCTTCCCCTTCGGGAAGAATGGTGAGCACAAGACGATCAACTTCTTCGATACAAACCCAGAGACTGCTGCCAAGAATAACACCTATGTCGTTACTAACCAATGGGAATATCCGAAGAGCTCGTATTCAGGCGGTAAGCGACTGGATGTGGTGCTGCTGATTAATGGTATCCCCATGGTGATTGGTGAACTGAAGACGGCTACCAATGCCAGCATCACCTGGGCTGATGGAGCCAAGGACATCATAGACTATCAGAAGTCGATACCCATGATGTTTGTGCCTAATATCCTCAGTTTCGCCTCAGAGGGCAAGGAACTCTATTATGGTAGTATAGGCGCACCTCTGACGAAATGGGGGCCATGGTTTGCTGATGAGGAAAGAAAACATGGTACACTGGCTGATGTGCAGCGTAATCTGAAGAGCCTGATTGATCCGTTGCGTCTGCTCGATATCTATCGCTTCTTTACTGTCTTCACCACCACGAAGGATTCTGCAAAGAAGATCAAGGTGGTGTGCCGCTATCAGCAGTATTATGGCGGTATGGCTATCGTGAATCGTGTGATGGCTCGCACAAAAACGGGCTTAGGCCCAAGGAAGGGTTTGATATGGCATTTCCAAGGCTCAGGTAAGTCGTGGCTGATGGTGTTTGCGGCGCAGAAACTGATGAAGATGCAGGAGCTGAATGCACCTACCGTTGCCATCGTGGACGACCGTATCGACCTGAGAGATCAGATTACTGGCGACTTTACGCGCTCAGAGATCGAGAATGTGGATTTCGCCTATACGCGCGAAGAACTGAAGGAGTTTTTCACCAAAGACCAGCGTAAGATTTTGATCACTACCATCTTCCTGTTTGGTAAGGTGCAGCAGGCGTTAAATGCCCGCGAGAATATCATCGTGCTGGTGGACGAAGCCCATCGCACACAGGAAAGAGACCTCGGAGAGTGTATGCGATTGGCACTGCCCAATGCCTTCTTCTTTGGACTGACAGGTACACCTATTAATAAGCGCGATAAGAATACCTTCAAGTGCTTTGGCGCAGACGAGGATGAAGGAGGCTATATGTCGAAATATACCTTCCAGGACTCTATCGACGATGGTGCCACGCTGGAACTGAACTTCAGGGAGGTGCCCGTAGAACTGCATCTTGACGAAAAGAATCTGCAAGAGGCTTTTGACAAGATGGCTGACGATTATAACTTGTCGGAAGAAGAGAAAGACCAGCTGACGAAGGGCACCAAGGTGGAAGCCTTCTTTACTTCGCCTAAGCGTATTCATGATGTGTGCGACCATATCGTGAAGCACTATCGTCAGTATGTGCGTCCCACAGGATTGAAATGTCAGGTGGTGGTGTATAATCGTGCCTGCTGCGTGGCCTATAAGAAAGAGATTGATGCCATGCTGGCTGAGAGTGGCGACGAGACTGCTATCGTGATGCATACCAGTGGTGACAAGAGCGACGACTATAAGGAGTATAAGCTGACCAACGATCAGCAGGAAAAGCTGCTGAATAAGTTCCGTGATCCGCTTTCGCCATTGAAGTTTGTGATAGTGACATCTAAGCTCCTGACTGGATTCGATGCGCCTATTCTGCAATGTATGTATCTGGATAAGCCTATGAAGGATCATACGCTGTTGCAGGCCGTTTGTCGTACCAATCGTGTGTATGAGGCTCAGAAGAAGTGTGGTCTGATTGTGGACTATGTGGGCGTATTCGACAACTACGCCAATTCGCTGCGCTTCGATGAAGAGTCGGTGAAGACTGTCATCACGAATATTAAGGAAATCAAGGAACATATTCCTGGCTGGTTACAAGACTGTCTGGACTTCTTCCCATGTGTAGATAGAACCATTGGAGGATTCCAAGGACTGCAGAATGCGCAGGAGAAACTGAAGGATGAGAATGTGAAGACGCAGTTTGGTGCCCACTATACGCGTCTGAACAAGGCATGGGAGGTGGTATCACCCGACGAAGACTTGCTGCGGTATAAGAACGACTATGTATGGCTGAGCCAGGTATATGAGAGCATTCGCCCTGTAAATAGCACAGGCAATTTTATTTGGACTATTCTTGGTCCCAAGACCATCGAACTGATTCATGAGAACGTGGTATCTATTGATATCGGTGAGAGTATTGAGGACTTGGTGGTTAGCGATACCCGCCTGCTGGAAGAATGTATCAAGGATGAGAAGAGGCGCAATCGCACCATCATCGAGATTGAGAAGATGCTGAAACTGCGCTTGGGTAATCCGAAACATGCTGGCTCGAAGGAGTTCAAACTGCTTAGTCAGAAGTTGAAGGAGCTGCAAGAGAAGTTGCGCCAACAGCAGATAGACAGTATCCAGTTCCTGAAGGATCTGTTGGCTTTGGCAAAGGAAACGCTGGAGGTGGAGCAGAAGCTGGACCAGCCTGAGGATAAACGCAAGAAGGCAAAGGACGCCTTGACGGAACTCTTCGAGAGTGTCAAAACACCAGAAACGCCTATCGTTGTGGAGAATGTGGTGAATGATATCGATTCGCAGGTGGTGAGCATCGTGCGTCGTTTCAGCAATGCCTTCAAGACCGTGACTGGTCAGAACGAGGTTCGCAAGATGCTGCGCACCATCCTTTGGTTGAAATACAAGATCAAGGATAATGAGGTGTTTGAGAAAGCCTACAAGTATGTAGAGATGTACTACACGCCAGATAATGGAGGCCCGTCGTTTCAGGCAAAAGAGGTCAACATCAATGAAGAATCCCGTAGGGCTGCAGATCCGCTCGTCCCGCCAGTAAAGGATTAGAAACTACATAACGTACATTGGGCTTGCATCACTGCAAGCCCAATGTACTCAAACCAAAACCATTATTAGCCTTGGGGCGTCTGGGAGCCTAATTTGCAGAATACCCAAGCAACTGTCCCTGCGACTATTTAGGTTCTTGTATTTAAAGGCAAGAAACAAATATCTATTACGCGTAGAAGCCTTGATGACAAGCATTTTTTCCAGACTTTCATACGTCGTTATTCAAAGTGACAGAAAGCAAAAAGAGCCACTCTTTCGAGTCGCTCTTTTAAAATGGAGTAGTGTCGATAAAGTCTTGCTCCCTCGCGGGAAACTTACCCGGATAGTCAAAATTGTTGTTTTGACGTCGCAAAGATAATAATAAATATCAAAACTTACAAACTTTTTTATGAGTTTTTGAAAATAGTCTTGCAAAATTTCCTATCTTTGCAGCAAAGTCTAAAAAGTAATACGGTATGGCAACATTCTATGAATACAAGTGCAAGGGCTGTGGATACACAGTGAATGCTAATCCCAAAGGGAAGGATATGGTGATGATGGGGGATAATGACCTAAAGAACGGAGATCTTCATACAAGCAGCTAGCGCCCGCATCCCTGCGAGCGCTAACTGTTTAAATAACCAAACCTAAAATAACAAATGCAATATGAAAAAGAAAATTTACTCTAACTAACTTATGTGTGAATCTTAATTCTTCGACTAGCGAAGCGACTTACGTCGATTACCGATGCAAAGGTACGGTGATTTCTGGCTCATTCCAAATATTTAGGCCTGATCTTCTTGGAGTTGTTGCGACGGTCTAGGGTATCTGCGACAAAGGGGCTATTTAGTATAAAATACTGTCGTAAGCAAAGAAAATTTGGAGGTTTCAGATTTTTTTCTTATCTTTGCACTCACAAAATGAATGTGTGCAGGTCGTGACCTGCAAGAATGCCCTTAAATGATTTCTCCATTCGATATAACGTCAGAGATGCTTCGTCTGATTTCAGAGATTTCAGAACAAGTAGGCATCATTAACATGAGGTTGGGTGAGAACGCTCCTTCTCCTCATTTGCGTAAGAAGAGTCAGATTAAGACTATCCACTCGTCGCTGGCCATTGAGCACAATAGCCTGTCGCTTAAACAAGTAACAGATATCATAGATGGAAAGCGAGTATTGGGTGCGCCTGTCGAGATACAGGAGGTGAAGAATGCCATCGAGGCCTATCGACTGATGCCTGAACTGGATGCTTTTAAGGAGAAGGATTTGCTGAAGGCTCATGCCCTGATGATGAAAGACTTGGTGAAACAAGCTGGACATTATCGAAATGACGGGGTTGGCGTTTTTGATGGGAATGGTAACTGCTTGCACATGGCGCCTCCTGCTGATCGTGTGCCACAACTGATGGGTGACCTATTCCATTGGGTAAAGACAACGAAAGAACATCCGTTGATTCACTCGTGTGTGTTCCATTACGAGTTTGAGTTTATCCACCCCTTTATAGAAGGTAATGGTCGTATGGGCCGTTTCTGGCAAACAATGTTGTTATCTCGCTGGAAAGGTATATTTGCATGGCTGCCTGTTGAAACCATCGTTAAGGAACATCAGCAGGATTACTACAATGTCATCGCTAAGTGCGATGCTGCTGGCAATAGTACAGCATTTGTTGAGTTTATGCTGAAATGCCTGCTGGATGCGATGGAGAATTATGAAGATACAGAAGAAGAAATAGTAGAACTGCACGATAAGCTGCACGATAAGCTGCACGATATGTTTCCTGAACTATCTGAGAAAGCTTTTGGGGTGCTGGAGGTATTGAAAGCTCATCCGGGACTAAAAGCAGAGGATATTGGTGTGCAAGTTTCTCTTTCTGAGCGCCAGGTAAAGACGTATCTGAATGCATTGAAACAGGCAGGACTGATAGTACGTGTGGGCAGCAATAAAACAGGATACTGGAAAGTAACAATCGACAATATATAATTTACTGATATATGGTGGGCATCGTGCGTCGTTTCAGCAATGCCTTCAAGACGGTGACTGGTCAGAACGAGGTTCGCAAGATGCTGCGTACCATCCTCTGGCTGAAGTATAAGATCAAGGATAATTCTGGCTCATTCCAAAAATTTAGGTCTGATCTTCTTGGAGTTGTTGCGACGGTCTGGGGAATCTGCGACAAAGGGGCTTCATAGGGTAATTGTTTGTCGTAAGAGCATAAAATTGGGACTCCGCTGAGTCCCTAGTTAAACTTAAATCTAATGCTAATGAAATAACACGTTGTGTCCATACTCACGTATGGTTTTTATCTTATCATGCTCAGAAGTTCTCCAGGCGATGTCTCTTGCATTCGGATGTAGGCAAAGAGTTTCTTGCCGGCATCCTTCAGGCTGGCACCAAACAGATAGACCACATCGTCGACAATCAGGAAGCGGTCGTGATTGTGCAGGCAAGTGTTGATCGTAATTGGGGGGGTATTGCTGGTTGTGGCGTTGCACATCGAGCTGTTGCTGTTGGGAGAGTTGACGGGTATAGATGGTGGCAGAAACATTGGTATCGCGATTGCTGAGCATCGTCAGGGTATCTACGTTGATGTAGTTGTCTATAAGAACGATGGAATGTTTGGCCTGCTTGATGAGACTGACAATCTGGGCATAGGCATCGAAGATTTGCCCGTCGTAGAAGATGCCTTCAACAGGGGGGAGCGACGAGCGGACGAAGAAATTGACCTTGTCTCTTATATGGGCTATCTCCAATCCTTGTTCAGCCATTTTCTGTTCGATATCAAATATACGTTGATTAACAGCATATCCCTTTAAAAGGTATTGCTTCAGAACGCTATTTGCCCACTGACGGAATTTCGTGCCTCTTATTGACTTAACTCGATAGCCAACAGAAATAATAACGTCAAGATTGTATAATTTAGTTTTGTATTTTTTTCCATCAGCTGCAGTTAGTAAGGATTCCTTACGAACTATAGAATCGTCTAATTCACCTTCTTTGAAAATATTTCCGATATGGAGGGTTATGTTGTTTCTCGTTGTTTGAAACAATTCTGCCATTTGTTGTTGTGTCAGCCACACCGTTTCGTTCTCAACTCTAACCTCCAGCCTGATAGTCTCGTCGGGCTGATACATGACAATCTCGCCTTTTGCTGATTCGATGTTGTTCATAATCTTAAATGTAAAGTTTCAAAATTCTGGGGACAAAGATAAGGCGTTTTTCTGATATGACCAAACTTTTTACTGATTTTTTTATCAATGCTTGCAAATATGGGGGATTCTTCGTATCTTTGAACTTCGCTCGAAGACACGCTCGCTCGAAAAAACTCAAATAAATATTTGGATTTTTACTCGCTTATTCGTATATTTGCAGAAATTTTTGGTAATCATAGTGCAACCTACAGCATTCTGACAACAACAATTCGCTCAATAAAATCGGAATAAGGAAGGCTGCCAGGCTCACTCCCTCTAGGGGCGTGGGCATTGGTGTTTTCGACATTTCCGAGGGAGAGCGACCCGTTGTTGATGTTGATTACATACCTCCACGCCTTTTTTCGTTTTTTGCTGTGTATAACTAAAAATTTAATTAGGCTTATGGCTCCAAAAACTTATCGTTTCTGTAAATGGCTGATTGAGAAGTTGCTTAAGAAGCGCTACATGACATTCGAAGAGATTAACGAGGAATGGAAGAATGACAGATCGCTGAGCAACGGTGTGGAATTGCTCAGAAAGACTTTCTACAACAACAGAAAGACGCTCAAGGAATCGTTTGGCATCGAAATCGTATGCAGGGATAATGGCGGCTATCACTATTTTATCAAGAACCCGGAAATCATTAGGGATGACAAGCTGAAGGAGTGGCTGCTTAACTCCTTGTGCATCGATGAGCACATGATGGACTGTAAATCGCTCGCCGGGCGCATCATGCTGGAGAATATACCTTCGGGCGGAAATATGCTGGAATGTATCACGAAAGCGATGCTAGGTGGCTATAAACTGAGATTCAATTATGTCAAATACGGCTCGCCTGACGTAAATGAACATACGGCAGAGCCCTGGGGGCTGGTGCTGTATCGCCAGCGGTGGTATGTGCTAGTGAGCTTTGGCGATGAGAAGAAATATACGTTCGCGCTCGACAGGATGAACAATCTGGAGATGACTTCGGAGAAATTCGAGATTGACCCTGAATTCAAAGTAACCGACTATTTCGGTGAATTCTATGGTATATATAATAGTGGTAGGGATAAGACGAAAATCGTGTTGAGGGCTTATGACGATGAAGCCTATTACCTGAGGGATCTCCCCATACATAAGAGTCAGCGCGAGATAGGCAGCGGCAACGGCTATACGGATTTTATGATAGAACTGAGACCGAACAAGGAACTTATTGCTCTCCTGCTCTCCAGGCGCGAAAGGCTTAAAGTGCAATCTCCAGATAGCATAATCGATGACATGAAGGCGGCTTTGGATGCCACGAGGGCAAATTATAGCTGATTTATTGATTTTTTTCGAATTCTCTAAAAAGGTGGGTAACGTTTTTACCCACCTTTCGATTACCTTAGCCCCCGCAATCCGAAAATCGGAGAGCTTTAACAACTAAAAACAACAAAACATTATGAACGATTCAAATTTTGATGAAATCGAAGAGTCATTGTTGCAGGTGCCTGCCAATGGGCGCAGGTACCTGCAACAAGACAAGCCCCGCATTAGCGGCACAATCAATTTAAGCAGCCTGGAAAGCTACTGTATGAAACTACTGACATGGGAGGAAGCAAAGCCTATTGTTGACATGGTTGAGAAAATCTACGGCATCGATCCCCCGCCAAATGTGAAGATGACCATCTGTAGGATCAAGCGGTATTTTAATCAGAAGATTTACGGCAAAGCCTTCAAGGTAAAGAAGGTTGTGATGAAGGCTGTAAAAATCGGGGCTTGGAACAAGATAACTAAAAACAGAAATGTAAATATAGACAAGGATTATGAAGAATAGACAATCGACGAGAATGTTCGGCATGACAGTGATGGGAGGAATAACCGTTAACGGGCCTATGTTTGATATCCACGACAATCAGCATCTCCATTTCTATAATCACGACATGAAGCCTGAAGTGAAGAATCAGGCTCCGGCAGAGGAGGCGGAAGAAGAAACGTGGGAGATGAAGGAACTGAAGTTTTTCGATATGAAGAAGTTTGATACAGCGGAGAAACAGCTGAAGCTCTCAAAGGCTTTGAGGGTATCGGCTATGAAGATAGACCGCTCTACCGGCAGGGAATGGTTTGGGCTCTACGCTGCATATCGTTATGCCAGGAAGGAGACGGGCACCGATGGATGCTACGTGGACTTCTTTTGTGATATAGAATCGCTTATTCCGGATATGCTAACTATCATGAATAGCGAAGCCAAAGGCGACCTAAGATATCGGATATATACTAAAGGGCTAAGAAAAGAGGTGAAAGACTGGTATGTAGACAATAAAATACTGCCTCCTATCAACAGTCTTATATACCGCTCGTATCATTTTGGCTGTAACGAAGACCGTTTTCTTAAACTGAAGGGTATCATCAGCGAGCTGTATATTTGGCTGAAAGAAAACATGTAATCATCACTAACAAAATGTGCAAGGCGTATCGAAAGATGCGCCTTTTTTTGTGCCTTCTCGGGGCGTGCGGGGCGCAGAAATGGCTATTTCGGGGCGTGCGGGGCGTGGCACTCTCCAAACTGAATTTTTCCAAAACCTATCTCAGAAAATACCTCTACCTTCGCAACCGATTTCGAAATCAAAAACAAAAAATAAACATAAAAAATTAAAGAAATGAATACAGAGATTATCGCGCAGGAGACACTGAACCGAGGGGAGTACATCACTTCTATCGAGATTGCAGAACTGACTGGCAAGCAGCACAAGAACGTTATGCAAGCCATCCGCAACATGGAGCCAGCATGGGAAGCCGAACGAGGGCTGAAATTTCAGCTCTCGCAGATCCGGGAGAAAATCGCCAACAATGGCTTCAAGCTGAGACCTTGTTATCTGCTGACGAAAACCGAGTCGCTCTTCATCGCCACTAAGTTTAATGACGTGGCCCGCGCCAGACTGGTGCTGAGATGGGAGGAGCTGGAGAATTCACAGCTGAAACTGCAGGCCACCTGCCATCAGGGCATGAAGCTGCTGGTGACGGAGAAGGAGATCCTGCAAAAGGGCGACGAGATCCGCCGACAGCAGATTGAGAAGACGAATGCGCCTGCCGACGGTTGTTTCACCGTGAGCGAGATTGCCAAGGATCTGGACATCACCGTGAAGGAGCTGAACCGGATGCTGGTGAAGGAGGGGGTGCAGTACTACCTCGGCGGCCGCTACCTGCTGAACGACCGCTATCAGCAGTCGGGCTTCGCCCAGGAGCGCTCGTTCCACTACTACGGTCTCGACGGCGAGAAGAAAGAACGGCTCTATCTGGTATGGACCCCGGAGGGCACAGAGTTTATCAAAGAAATGTATTTTAGACAGTAAAACAAAAGAAACTATGATTAAATATCTATCAGATGAAAAAATCGCGGAGTATGTCAAGGACACACTCGAGAACCCCGAGAACATGATCAAGATGCTGAAGAAGTATGGTGAAGTTGCTGCTTATCACATCAATCACGGACAGTTGCACCTGGACTTTGACGATCGGGAGAATAGTGGCTGGAACCAGGACATCATCGGCCTTTTCCCAACTGAAAAGCCTGCGGCGATGACCAGCTGGAAGGGCATCATCTATTTCCACTGTTTGGATGATGAGGTTGAGGACTGCAACTGTATGGGTACAAAAGCTATCATGGAAAAGATCGTCAAATATTGTGGCGATGAAAAGAAAATCAGGGAAATCATTAATAGTAAAAAGTAAAAAGATAATGGAAGAAATTTTTATTGAAAAGCCGGTAGGAAAGCCGGTAAAGAATTTCCGCGCGAGAGTGAAGATGTACGACAATGACGTCGTAGTAGTGAACCCGATGGAGCCCCGTGAGAGCAACAGAAGGATGATCAAGCAGAAGGGCAAGAGCTCGTTCTAGAAGAGCGAGGGGGAGAAGGAGAGTTCCTACAGTATCCACATCAACGTGGATGCGAATGATCCGGATCCCGTGGCAACGATGCAGGAGCAGTTTGCAGAACTCACCAAAGGGGAGTTGAAGAGCGAGCTGAAGCTGAAGGTGAAAGGCAAGTTGCTCTATGATTCGAAGAACCTGAAGGTGTATCTGAATAAGACCACCAAGGATGTAGTGCTTCAGACCACCATCGGTTGCAGTCC
>Ga0247611_10002769_pt1 | contig 27283 bp, 19 predicted proteins | sample 177DNAGHGhighgp2_FD_192422 | JGI IMG/M metagenome (GOLD analysis project Ga0247611, IMG submission 192422) | Sheep rumen microbial communities from Palmerston North, Manawatu-Wanganui, New Zealand - 1770 DNA GHGhigh gp2 | ecosystem: Host-associated > Mammals > Digestive system > Stomach > Rumen... | reverse complement strand
AGGTGCATGTCTGATATCTACAATCATGATCTACTTTTGCATTTTGAAGAAACGCATCAAGTTTGTGAATACCATCCATCAATCCAGAAACTATCGTTTTGAATTCGCGTGCGGATTTCTTCAATTTTCGTCTCTTTCCAAACATAATATCCCTCCAAAAAAAAAATTAATAATGAGCAAAGGATACTGTATTCGCGATTTTCATCAACGAATACCAATCCCTTGTTGACGGTGGGCGCTCGCCCAGCATCACGATAATCGATTGATAGCGATGATGAAGTGATTCTGGAATACTCATTATATTGGCAGGTTTCACATATAGACCATATCCGTTGTCTACATATGAAAGGTTGGAATAGAATTGTCTGGTTGATGAATGAATCCGCACCTTCATCAACGGTTTCGACGTTGTGGATATTGACAACATCGAATTTTGGCCGATTATTATGGGAGCTCCATCTTGATCGCAGAAGAGCTGAACATCATCGTTCATTGTAATGAACTTCTGATTTCTTCTGAAATTCGAGCGAAGCTGCTTATCACGAACAGACTCCAGAATCAAGTCATCGTTCGTGATGTATTGGTTGATATCAATTTTTCCGACACTTCGTTTTGATACTTTGATTTCTTTGAACGATCCTTTCACCTTTCTGTCGACTGCTCTTGTATCGATATTATACAATGAGCGAGCCAATGCAATCAATGGTGATTGTTTTGTTAATGAATCGACAATTGTCGGAATGCCGTTATAATATATCCCGTTCGCATCCAATGGATCTACAATAAACAGAATTCTTCCCGCAAATGTTTTCCGCAATGCATTCAGATAATCGCGTGGAATTAATTCAGCATGATTCACGATCAATGCATTATATCCACGCAATTTTGTTTCATCTAATACAAGTTGAACCTGTTCTTTTTGTTTCAATGCAGGCTTGTAGAAAGGATGTTCGATTGACGAAAGGGATGGAATTCGTACAGAATAGAATACGTCGAGATAGTACATGTAATTCACCACCGGTTTCCGCAATAAACCGATGTAATCCCGACATCCATCCAATACAAGAATTCGGATGAAATCATAGTGTTTCATGCAACTGTGAATTGCATTTTTGAATATCGAGGTTCCCGCCACACCGCCAACGATCAGTGTGTTATCTGAACCCCATGACCCATAGAAATGTGTTTCAATGAGGTCTATCATCTCATGAATATCGATTACGTTGAGTTTCTGATCCACCGGGGTCACCTTGCTTTCATAAGAGGATTATGGTGGTGGGATAACCCCCACCACCACCTCTTATTTAGAATTACTGATTGAATGTGTTGAACACAGCATCAATGCTGACACCGCCGACTGCTGCAGACAGATTCTCATAGAGGTTGACACCCCAGGAGATAGATGCCGCATTGCCGTTTGCATCAGACACATAACCGAACGAAATCGCACCTGCCGGCTTTCCTGTTGCAGGATCGGTCATCATATCAGTGATGATCTTTTCCGGACGCAGATAGATGCCGAAACGATTATTCACCTTGTCCAGGAACAGACGGGGTCTGCGAATCAACTCTTCCAGATGTTCACCATAGATACCCTGTTCTGCGAGTACCTGCAGTCTTTCCGGATACTGCTTGATCGCCCCCATGTTCTTCGGGAACATGAACGGTTCCAATGTCTTCATGACATTGTCTTTGAACTTGATGCCAGACATCACTTCGCTCAGAACTCTGTCTGCATACTCGTGAGTATTCGCCTGAATCACAATGTCTTCCGGACGGAACACAGCTCTCATGATAACGAAACACTTGTTCGTTGCCATCGGCTTTTCCCATTCGGCACGATTATCCCAGATCTTGAAATCGCAATCGAACTTGAAACCGAGTTCATTCTGGAGATGATCCACGACGTCGGACGAGCTCACATTGTAATGCTTAACCGGGAGCTCCTTGAGATTTGCTTTGATTGCCATAGGTATTTCCTCCTTAGATTATTAATTACCCTTACCGGATATACAAATGTACACCGCAAGGGTTTTAATTATGGATTGCTGGTTCTTATTGAGTTCCTGGAAGCTCTGACAATACAGATTTGTCGATAACTCATTAATGATCCAGTCAGGAACATCTCCGTTATTGAATGACTTCAGTTTTTCTTCAACTTCAGCCATATCAGACAGAGCGTTCTCCACATACCATACATGAACGTGATCCAGAATATCCATTTTATATACCAATTGCTTGATCAAATTATGAACTCTGGATTGTATATCGTATGAAGGTACCTGTGACACATCATTCAGCGGTTCGGTGATATGTATGTCACTGGCGACATTCATACAGAATTGTTCAAAGAACACTTATATCACCTCCACGGACTTGTCCATGCATTAACACTCGGAGATTGGAACTGTGCAAAAGAAGGCTGTTGGGATTGCATGAATGTGCCAACAAATCCTTCCTTGCCATAATTCGGATTGGAAATACCCGGATAACCGCCTTGTGTAACTGCACCGAATTGCATCTGATTGGAAGCCCAAGGATACTCCGGCGGCTGATACGCAATCTGCGGCTGCACATACTGACTTCCGAGATCACGTCTGGAATACAGATATGATTGCTGTTGTTGTCCCGTTCCATTTGGTCTCGTCAACGAATCGATCAGTTCACATGTTCCCAATGTTGCATTTGTGATTGCCTTTCCACATTGGACGGCTGCAGCTGCTCCATCGAAAACTCTGTTGACCATGTCTGGACTACTCATGAGAATTCCTCCTTTTCTTTATCTATTCGGGAAGCCTGACTCTTCCTGAATAACAATGTAATTGATTGTGTCATCCACCATGTTGATTATTCCAGCCTCTCCAGATTCCTTGATCATCATAACACGCTGGTATCTTGAAGAATGATCGCGATCCATCTGGATAAGTTCTGGCATATGAATTCTTTAATATCTCACGCTCCTTTAGATAACTGATTCCTTTTGGAATTCCAGTTGATGGTTGATATTGCGGAACAACAGGTCTGTCAGATACTATCGTTGGTTGTAACTGAGGACTTATTGTTTGCTTCGTGGAATATGTCTGAGACGGGTATGTGTACTGGTAATTTTGGAAATTGTATTGCGTTGGCTGTGTATATTTCACATCCGTCGGTTGATACTGATATGCCTGATAATATTGGGAATTGAATTGTGGTTGAGGCTGGGGTTGAGTCGGAGTAGCATAACCAGATTGCGGCTGGTTATGCTCCACTATGATTGATGGCCCCCTGCCACCAAACGATGACTGCAGTACGGTACGATTACGGCCATAATCGGTTTCGTACATACATCCTTGTTGCGACATATCATATACCGGCTGATTCTGAACCGGGTAATATGTCTGGGCGGGTTGCAGGGGAGTATTTGCAATTGCACCAATATATGCATTATATCCCCACGGATATTCCGATACATACGGAGTAGGTTGTACAACCGGCTGAGGTGCTTGATATACCGGTTGTGGTTGTACATACACAGGTGGCTGTACAACGGGTGGTTGATATACAGGAGCCGGCTGATATGTCGGCTGCGGTATATTCTGTTGATAATACATGGGTTCGGGCTGAATGACCGGAGGTACATATTCGACCGGTACAGGTCCGACACCATTCATTCCAAATTGCGGACGATCTTTATTTTCCTTAATGCCTTTGATTGCAGCGAACAATGTGACGCCTGCAAGAAGAAGTCCTGCAATGCCAGCAATCGCATTCATCACGGTATTCGGATCAATCTCATTACGATCACTATTCGATGCAGCTTTTGAGATATCGAACTTCTGATCGTAATCAACGAATGAATCATGACTCATTTCACAAAACATGTCATAATTCATTGCAAGAGAATCGAACATTCTGGAATACTCCTTTCAATTAAATTTAAATGAGATGGTGTCAAGCGGATTATTAACACACTCTCTCATTCGTCGTAATAATATATTTATACGAGAATAAAAAATATTATGGGGGCCAAAGCCCCCATATATTTCACATGAATTGCTTATATATCATTTCAATCATTTTTGCTAAACTGGGAGTTATGTGTGTTGCGTATGCAGAAACAAATAAACCGATATCTTCACAATGCAGATCACAAATCTCCAAATCATTCTTCCAGAGATAATGATACAAACGAACGATATCATCTTCTGTATCCACATGGAACGTCATTTGGACATATGTCTTCAACTGATCCCATTTGGTATCCTCGATGATTTCTGCAATTGATTTTGAAGATACGTCAACAAGTCCAAGAATTTCTCCATATGGATATTCTTTGATTCTATCTCTTGCAAATGCGATCTTTTTATAATCCGGAATGAAATTGGTTTCGAATATTTCCAGATGGAATACACGATAGAACAATGTCAGATTAAACCCATATCGATCAGATTTTGTATCCATCAGATACATATTCATCATGTCATAAACTGATTGAACAGATATCAATTCATCTTTTAATTTATCCCGAAATACTGGAGGCGTTGCTTTCTGAATGTATTGAATACATTCTGACATGGGTAATCTTAATTGAACACTATTATCTTTTGAAATCACCATCACAGCATCTTTTGTTTTCAGATAGACTTGTTCCCACAGTGTTCGATAGAATAACTGAACAGGAGAATCCAGTATGACATTTGCTGTGAAACAATATGTTTCAAATAAACGATCATTGAAAATATGTCGTTTCAATAAATCGTCGACGAATTGTGTGAGTTTTCCGTCACATGTTGGGAGAAATATTTTCCGAATTTCCATAATAACAACACCTTTCTTTTTATTCTTGGAGACCCAAAAATAATATTCATTATAAAGGAGAGTGAACGATTATGGCGTTTATCATTCCTGGTGTTGCGAGTCAGGTCGATACAAACGTTCCTAGTCCACAACAATCATCACCATTGATGAAAAACTATTCTCCGAGATTATTCGGTTCTCCTCCGCAATTAACCAGCTTGAATGACATGAGACTTATGAGTTCTACAGGTCAAGGTCAAGAAGGTCCTGTCGGAGATTTCTATTTGAGACATGTCTTAAGAGATGCACAAGTTGCCAACTTCGTTGTTGGTCGTGCAATGTTCACTGGTGGTATGTCGTCATTCGGTAATGCATTACGTGTTGCTGGACAATACGTTTATGCATTAGAGAAATATGGTAAAGCATCTACCAGTTTATCCGGTTCTGTTACTGCTTCTGATTTAGCTGCATTGGAAGCAGCACAGACAAGCTATATGAATGGCACTGTTCAGGATGATGGTAAATATGAAACTGCAAAAGCCAGTACATTGGGATTGTTATCCGATGTTGACGCAGATCAAGAAGTGTTGAACAACTCCAGTATTAGAGATATGATCAATTCTTCATTTGGTGCAAAACTCGGAACGTTTGGTGCTGCTTTGTTAACATCATTATCCGTTCAACAACCATTCTACACATTTGAATCTGACTGGACGACATACATCGATAATGTCAAGATGATGATCAATGCAGCAACCGTTATGTTGGGTTTAACGGACGCTTCCGTTAGAATCGGAAATCAATTATTCCCGATATCACCGACAACGAAGATGGAGAGCGATGGATCAAATGACGTATGGGCAAATTACAGATACATCACACCATCATCAGGACAAGGTGCTGAGTTATCCTTGGATACACAGAACGGTGATACATCACAATATGTATCGTATATGATTGATCCAAAAGGAATCACGGAATCCTACAATAACTCTGTGGGTGAATCCCAATTGTATGCCTCTGCATTGACAATGGGTGAAGGTATCGGTAATGAGATCGCATTCATTACGAGTTCATCGAAGAATGGATTTGATGATGCTGTCTTGAATCTTGCTGGTGATGCTTTAACTGCAGCCGAAGCAGTTATGTCAAAACTCGGATCAACTGGTCGATTCACTGCAGCACTTGCATCTGGTATGTTCCGTTCATTCAAGGGTGATCATACAATTTATCCAATGATCTTCCAGAAGCATGATTCCAATTCTTCTGCAATATCACTGACAGTAAAACTCCGTGCATCTGGTGGAGATCCATATTCATATCTCACTGAAATACTGGTTCCGATGTTCTTTGCATTGGGTATGGTGCTTCCACAAATGTCTCGTAACAGTGGTGCGGCATATTCATATCCACCAATTGTTCAATGTAATGTACCTGGTATTTGGGGTACAAGACTTGGTATGGTTACATCATTATCCATTGCAAAGAATTCGGATGGAAACGATGTATCTGTATATGGATATCCATTATCCGTTGACATGACAATCAATGTTCAGGATCTTCAACATACACTTATGACATCTGGAATGAGTAAGATGTCCATGATGTTAAATAACCACACAATGTTCGATTATATTGCACAATGTTGTGGTGTTGATAAATATCGTGTCAATGGTTCCATGCGTATCATCACAAAAGCCATTATGGCTGCGGGTGATGGTAAGAATCTCCCGTATAACATTGGTAATGCTTTGCATTCAGACTTTTATGATTGGGCAAATAAATTCCTGGGAACATCCAGAATGTAAGAAAAATAAATGGGGGCTTTTGCCCCCATTTATTCATTCAGGTTTATTACCAAACATACTCAACAATGATAACGAAACCATGTGTGGATTCAATCCATTCAATAATTTCGATATCGTGATTGCATCTTGTAACGGCATACACAATGATCCGGTTTTTACTGTATTGATTGTGATACCCGGGAAACATTGATTGGTATCATCCACAAACACAGCTGGTGACATTGTGATTCCATCACATGCCATCGCTTTTTCTGTTTGATATCTCTCCAATGTTTTCGTATCGATATCGAATTCGACTCTTCCAACATTTGGAAAGATTTCATACAAATGTTCGGATACCATTTTAACAGTCTTTTCAAGTAATGATGCAAACGCGTAATATTGATTGGATGAAATATAAACACGGTCCTTATCATATCCACGAGATATGTTGATACCAAACGATGGTAATATCGAGTAACTGTTGTACTGTTGATTTCGTGTGATTGTCTTAAAATCTCCATCAATGTCATATGTGTATACGAGTGTCACAGACAAATTCCTGTCCGATGTACCTCTATACAATTTATAATTCACTCTTGTAGGCATTTAATTATCACCGGCTTTCGGAATATGATGGTCAATATTCATATATGTCGTATAGACAAATTTGTCCAACAGATCATTGTATTCCTTGATGTTGGAACAGTTGAATCTGATTGCTGGGTTCGGGAATTCTCTTTGCATGAAATTGAACAGATCATATTTGATATTCGGATATTTGTTTGTGTCAACTTCTGAGATTGTAGATACATCTGCCCAAGGAGAAATCATTCCGGATTGTCCAACGTCTTTTGAATAGTCCAAAAGATCAATAACACCGATCATGGATGGATGTAATTGTCTATGAACAAAATTGATCTTATGATTATCCAGTCTTCCGAGCGAATTAGGCCCGCGTTTTGTGAAACGCAGATGTTGAGGATAATCCAGATCATTCGCAAAGTCCGTAACATGGACCGTTCCGAGTTTATAAATATTCTTCAGAATCAATTCAGGGCGGAATTTGACTGCAGGTTGCATATCAGTCATTTTGATCAACATTCCAAAACGGAACATTTTCTTCAATTTCTCCGAGACTTCCGCTGTCACAATCGTTGAAATGACTTCATTCAAACGAAGTCTCTTGTTCTCATATGAATAAATATTGACATCCGTGAATTCTGTCTGAAGTACATAACGCAATAATGCAATCATGTTTCGTTTATCAATTTCAGGAATCGGCAATACATTCGCAGAAATCGTATCCAACATTCTCGCAACATGCATCTGATAACAAGAACCACGATGCTCGATGATATTATCATAGTATGACAGTTGATAAATCCACCATTCTGGAGAATTCAATTCTTGTAAAGTTTCCGGATTATACTTCCGAATCAGAGACATTGCCATGACCAAAATAGATCGAATATAATCAAATTCTTTGAGTCCTTTCTTATAAGCTTTGATGTAAATATCACGGTCTGGTATGGGTTGGAAATACTCATATTTCTCTTTTTCTCCAGGAAGTATATGGTCACAGAACTGTAACGCTGGGTATACCCCTAGGTAGCACAGCGGTCCCGGTATATGCATAAAGCATGCCAAAATCGGTTCCATTGTGGTGAAGATTTTCACCATACCAATTTTAGATGTAACCACATATCCATCCATCGAAGTTTCAGAAGATTCTTCGTATTTTATAACAACCGGAAGCAATGATTTCAAAGTAAAGGAATCATTTCCGGAAGGGTATAATAGTTTATCGACCAATTGGTATTCTGAATACAATGTATTCTCAATCAGATAATTACCATGTTCATCTTCAATTGGCACATACAGTTTGTTGTGCACAACTTCAGTGACGATGTTTCGGTTCTTATCTCTTGCACCGCAATAGATGTCAAATTCCAGGATACCGATTCTGGTATCTCCAATAGATTTTGTTAAAAGCTTATCGCCGGTCTCGCGCCGGCGATACTGGATTTCTTCCGCCAGTGGATGCGGATTCCATTTCCAATTCACAACATAAATGAACGGAGCAGGAATCTTTTTGTCGTATCGGTATAAACCCAAAATATTCAAGACTTCAATATCTTGGATGGCCTTCATCACATAGCTGTATAAAGGCTTGTCTACACCGAGGTCGACATGAATATCGCTTAATGGATTATTCATTTTCTTGATGACAAAATCTAACACAAACATCACACCTTTCTTGAACTTGGGGCAATCTAGTAATCAGATGTTCTTACCCCAGACAGAAAAATTATACATATACCGTTCTTTTTATTTTTTCGAAAGGAGTTGAAACGAATGTCCGAACCGCTGAAGATACAATCTCCACATGGGTCGCCAGATTCATTGCGTGCGATGTTGCAATCTTTTAAACAGTTTTACGAGATGCATACGAAATTGGATTACGGATATTCTGATGTCGATGGATTGCAATATGTGGGATCAATTCATAATTTTGGTCCCGAATTATTATTGGAATCCAGGAAACTTCGAATGACGAAACCTGCTGTGGATATCATTCGTCCGAATGAATATATGTCATACTATTTCGATATATCTCATTCGGATTATATCAACACATATGACCAACAAAACATGTTGATGTTGTGTGTAAAACCAAATACAATGTACGCGCCTCACACATATCAATTGTATTTCAGAGACACAGATGTCGTGGGTGAAGTCATTGTTCTTCGAGCTGATGGATACAGTGAAGAGAATGTGAGAGCTTCCAAATTCCTTCGTGTCATAAATCCGAAATTGGTCATTGACGGGGATTTTATCAATAAAAGTCATATTCTGTATACCGGTGAGAATCAATACAACATTGGACCACATTCATATTGGTATATACCATTGGATCGTTTACACGACGGATTTTATCATTGGGAAACTGTGGATGATGTTGAAAGATTTGTTTCTATTGATATGCGCGGATATGATGGACTTCCATTTCTGTTTCTTTGTGAAACAGCAATGAGATTGCTTCCTGAAGTAAACTGGACTGGAAATGTTGATGGAAATAATCATCCCATTCTGACAAACGGTACGAATGGACATGATCAGAATCTGATGTATCCCTTGGTATATGGATATGACAACCTTCCATTTATCAATGGGGAATCTGTTCCATTCGATCCAACACATGATTATGAAACGAACGGATATTGGTATTTCCGCATTGAAGGTGATTTCAGTTATCGTCCAGGACGTCCTGTATTAGAACGTGATGCGGAAGCAAAGATCTTTAAAGTACAAATCGTACATTGTCAAACACCGTCCTTCACAGAACAACCAGACTTTGTTCAAGATATAACATACGATGATGATCATCTGAAAGTTACATTGGCTCCATATTGGAAAGGTAAAGGTATATATCGTGTTCCAAGTAAAACCGATTGGGATTTCAATCCGACTCGATATGGAAATATTGCAGTTGCATGTATTCCGTTACATCTTTTCAAAGATAACGTCGAAACACTCGAACATCATGAGATTGTATACAAAGCTTTATTACAATTAAAATTTGATGAAGGCTATTTTAATCCATATGAATCACAAGCAAATCAAATGCGTGTTGGTATGCATGTGGATTATACCGCGAATAAATCTTTGAATGGTGTCGAAAAGAAATATGGTATTGCATATCGACTTGCAGAGTTTGATGGTCTGCCAATGTTCTATAGAACGACACGTGTGACAGACCCTCGTGCACGGTTGGAAATATATGCAATTCGTGATGATGCAAATGACAGAAATCAAAAGCCAATGGACAAACAGACCGCAGCAATCATTCTGGATTCTGGTATTCCACAGAATTACAGTAATCAAGTAACACCCGATATGGCGTCGTCCATTGTGTTTGATTGGTCTTCTGCCTCTATTATGCATCGTTATATCACGGATTTCAATGTTGCAACAGGTACGGAAAATGAAATATCGGATACCGTATTTATCAATGGAAATCATTTTGCCGATCGATATGCAGAAGATTGTTATAATTATCCGAGATTCGTATATCACGGAAATCGACATTTCTCATTGAGTTTGGTTAGAATGAATCCAGATACAGAATATGGTAGAGGATATCTGTTATCCAACGATCCTGTAGCATACATAAATAACGCCTTGGAGACGGTTCATCCAAAAGCAGAAAGAACCGTTGCTCGAATCTGTGATATTCCGACATCATATGAACAATTACAACATGTGACATATATATCACCGACAATTGTGGTTGATCCATATTATATCCGTCAGTATGCTCCATATACTCCTGAATTGAGATATACGATATGGAATGACAGAAGATCGAAATGGTATCATTATCGTGCTCGATACATGTCCCCATATGATTATTCCGAGAAGTATTTCCCATCACTGAGTTATTGTCTGGAAACTCCGATTCGTACAGACGACATGATGGATGAAGTCGGTAACATTCCAACAGACATGGTAGAATGGGTTAATATCAATGACCCCGATCAATGTACATGGACAATTTCTACGCCGGGTTCCGGATATAAGTCCGAAGATATCGTTGGTTTCCATGTCGGTGGTGTGTATTTAATCGGATCCGGTATAACGGTTACATCCGCTGCAGAACGTGGTATTGAATCACTTGTTCTAAGTAGTGATCCATCTGTTCCTGGTCAATATGACATCGGAGAAGAACTCTATATATCGATTGCATGCTTGGATGGGAATCCATGTACATATGATCTTGAAACCCGTACAGGTTCTGGTCATGGTGCAAAGATCACAATTCAAGTGAATGCTGACATATATGCATCAAACCATATCCCAAAAGATGGTGGCACCATTCTCAGAAATATCATTCCAGATGGTATGTATACATATTACAAGAATGAGACGACTGATGGTATATCCGTCATGGCATACGATAAAACGACGAACCAATGGGATGTGAACACATCTGCACAAATATCCGGCGATGTTGATATCGGTAATCCTATATATGATCCAAGAGAGACCAGAAAATATCGTACAGTATTGAATACGTTCCTGTATAATATTTTGACAAACAAGAAATACGAACAAACATTCATTTTGTCAAAAACGAATGGTGGAAAAACATTCGCATTCGGACAGGATCAGATTCAATTTAATCCCGATATCGGCTTCACAATCGAACGTTTGTTGGCTGGTTTTGATTTCAAATATTATGTATCGAATTTCGGTTTTAATGTTTGGAACAGTTTGTTCGGCATCGTTCCATCTCATAACCATAATTACGCATACATTGTTCGTTGGAATTACGATATGGAATCTTCCTCTGCACAGAAGAATGTAATTTCAGATACACAAGCACAAGGGAATCTGTTATTCCCTAAGCGCAGTGATTTGAACGTATGTAATTACGATGATTCATATAGTGCATTGAAATTCAATGTTGAATCCGACCAAGTAATTCCATATATGTATGACATTATGCATATGACATATGATTCATACTATTGGAACAGGTCTTTCTTAGAATTTGTTGGTAGTAGCAGAATCACAATTCCGAGTATGATTGAAATCAGATCAGATATTTATCCATCAGATGCGGATCCATTGTATTCCGGTGGTATTGCAAATTACAATATCTATCGATTCAATAATACACAGAACATCTCCATGACCGAGAGATACAGAACGTATATGATGACAATGACGGATGAAGATATTCTTGAAAGTATTCGTACAAAGCTTGGCGATGATGCACTTGCAGTGGAATATTACAACTATCCGGAATTGGAATATCTATCTGGTACAACATATCTCGAAGGCGGTATTGTGAAAGATGCTTCAACGAATGTCACATATCTTGCAACGGAGACATTCGTATCAACAACATTGGAGAATGACATTGAATACGGTTTCCTCAAATATGTCGGCCCAAGTTACAAGAAGGAATCCATGATAAATTATTACATCCAGAATTTGTTCACTGGTGAACATATGTACAATACAACAGATGTTTCAGTGTTCAAAGCCAAGGGTGTTAATATTCTTGCGGATTATATTCCATTGAATTCAAAGCCTTATGATTGGGAAGAAAATTGTTCAAAGTATTATCAATTGATTGATTCAGAATATGTTCATGTATCAATGATTTCCGCATTTGTGCCAGTGGCTGGAGATGTCGCACCGCCTTGGAAACCGTATACATATTATGCATACATTAATAATGAATATGTGATGTTGGAAGACGAGCCATATCGTTGGGTCGTTGATTATAACAAATACTACATGAAACAATACGTTGCTCCACAGTTTGTAATCGGAATGTATTATGAATCCCAATTGGAAAATGCTCCATTCGGCGCATATGTTCCTGTCATGGAGACATATCACACGGAAACAACTGTTGGCAATGTTACAAAACATGCATATCCATTATATGTAATGCGACTGGATGATCAATCATTGTCCGTGGATGATTTCATCAATCAATATCGTGTATACGATAATGACACGGATATATCTGAATATGTCATGATGATATTCAACAATCGTCCATATGTTTTCCATTCTGGAAAATGGGAATTGCATTATTAATAATTTCTAGAAAGGTGGGATAACTTTGAAACCGAGTAAGATCGAGTGGTATCTTGGATCTGCTTCGTTGGCAATGATCATGGAACAAGAACGAAAGCATTGGTTATTGAAAACGGACAAGAAAAAACAAGTTCAGGATATGCAAACCGGTGATGCGTTTCAAGGTCGTATCGACAATGTTGGTTCCGATATTGTTGTAGAAACCGAAAAGCTTCCATATAAAGATTACGTCGTTCAAAAGGGCACATTCTCTGCGGAGAATGTGTCCGACATTCTGGAACTTGCGAGAAGTGTATTCCCATACACACCAATGTTGAATGGCTTACACTTTATGCGAATCACGTCCATTAATTTGATGACAGAACCAGAAGTATATCACAATTACAGATTGAAATTGACAAACTGTGAAATTGTGTATGTCCCAATGGCAACTGGTACGGAAAATGATGATAACGTATTTGTGTATCGCTGGTTGAGAACGTCTGATACTCCGGTTCTTCAGTGTATGCAAAATCAGAATGAAGAATGGTCGATTGAACAGAATATCACATTCTCCGAAGGAATCACAAAACCTGTATATTATTTCCCATTAGATGAATCATTACAAGTGATTGGACTGACATCTGGTGCAAATCTGGATGTTGTTACAACAGAGGCTGTTACATCTGATTCATTGATTGGATCACCTTTGTTATGGTTCACCTGTATGGAATCTGATAATGGTCCGAAAATCAACATGAAGAATGTAGATACAGCTGACCCGGATTCAAAATCAAAATTACTCGAAGTTGGTAGTGATGGAGATAATGATGACTATACTATTTGTATCTATCCTTCTACCGGTGATGATGATTATGTTTCTCCAGATGGTTCGGCCGGAACATGGATGATTGCATGCCATCCAAAAGAAGGAACATTCGAACATGCTGCTTCTGATTTCACAAAGCCAATTGGTGATATCGTGTTTATGAAATCAGCAATGGCTGAAGAAGATGGTCTCAAAGTAAACTTCGGTGGATCCATTGGAAACAATACAATCACAATGTCATCGAATCAACTCTGGTCATATGTTGATGAAAAAACATATGCTGCTCAGTTGATTGATTTTGATTCCAATACATATCAAGCTGAACAGCAACCATTGGTTCCTGCATTTGATGTTCAATTGGATCGAACATTGCCATTCACAGATTCAACGACTGATGCTGGATTTGTTGGCATGCAATTTGGTTCATCCAAAAATCATCCAGATCAATTCCCCCGTTATCCACACAATATCAACAATCTGAAAGGTTTGCCAGATTGGATTCAGAATGAGGATGAAAATCTTACCCCACAACATATGTCGATTTATGCGTTACATAATACGCCTTCATATAATCCACAGGATCAACAGACTCGTCAGATTGCTGGATTGATTTTCGATCCAGGTGTTGAAAGAACTTACGACTACCATCAAGGACTGTTTGTCATCAAAGATTTCAAAATCGTAGATGGTGGTGACTGGTATCGAGTTGGTGACCTGCTTTGTATTGACTACGGGAAGACAATTTGGAATCATCAGGAAGACACCCCTGAAATAGGTTCTGATAAAACTGTAAGCCGTAGATTATTCTATGTTGCTGAAATCGATGTAAAACATGTCATTGATCAAGATGAATATGGTACTGTGAAGAAGATCGAATGGGCAACTGATATTACAGACGCGAAATTAATCGAGGATTCTACGAAACTTAGACTCCAACCAGATGGTGAATACAAAAACGTTGGTGGTCCTCCGGTGTCCGCAGAGGGAGGTCGTGGTGGAACATTAATTGACGCTGCTTGGAATATTAATGATCTGACTGGTGTATTCGATACCTGTTGGGGAGGCACTCGTTCAATGTTAATTGACGAAGATTTTTATAACGATGCACCATGGAATTTGGATTTACCACAAAAAGATGGAATTCCTGCTGCGATTAATCGTGCCGGAGGTCCTACCAACACAATCATATTCCATAAAATTCAAGATTTGACAAATGATCCTGATTTTCAAGAATTACAACATCTTGATGGATTTACTCCTGTTCCAAAAATAAAAACTACCGACGAAACGACTAATTGGTCCGAATTTGATTTTTTGTCAAAGGCCCATGGTCGTGGTTTGAAAATACAAATCACAAAGGATGATATTCTTACATACAAAGCACCGGTTACAGAAACGGATTATCCGAATGAAGAAACCGGTCGTGTGTATCTGTTATCCAATGATAAACCGGAATATGAAAACAATGCTCGATCGGTTTATAAGAAACCAGACAGAACGATTGCACGTATTTGTGACATCCCGACATCGATCATGCAATTGACGAATATTTCCGGATTGGCTCCATCTATGATTGTTGACAAAAAATACATTCGTGATTATGCTTCATTCCAGGAAGAAGATCTGGATTATATCAGAAATGATTCAAGATCCAGATGGGTTCGTCCAACAGCATTGGATCAACATGGTCATCCAATTTATACAGAAGGATCCGAAACGCAGACCAATCAGTTTGTGTTTGATTCAGTTGATAATCTACTGACAGTCGACATGATTGATCATAATGATTTCCGTATATGGACAAATCTGAATCCAATGATTGATCCACAGGATGTTCATGTGTACAATATCAACAACGCTGGTCTTGGATACAAGGAAGATGATCTTGCAATCTTGGTCATTGGCGGATTTGAATTCGACTGTATCATTGGTGAAGTTGATGATGATGGTGGTGTCCAAGAAGTTGTTGTAACCCCGCCAGCATCCGCGACAACATCTGGTATCAGCTTGGCTAACTTCAATATGATGCCGGGTACGACAACAGGTGTTACTGCTTCATACGGAACATCTCCAAGAGATGGCGTTAATGGACATGGATTGAAACTGCAATTGCAGATTGATAATTGGAATGATTATCAACCAAAACAAGGAAATGTCATGAGCGGAATGTATGCATTCGTGCGTACACAGAAAGGAATCTATCTGTATCAGTATCTCAATGGATCCTGGGTCACAGATGAGTCTTTGCTTGTGGCAGAAGCCAATATATCTTATACAGAAAAGATTGGTGGACATGTTTCTGTTCATGATGCATACATCAATTCCATTATTCCATCATATCGTCGATTCGAAGTTGCACAAATGGAGAATGACAGAGGTTCTGTGATGCTGGGTGGTTTTGTTACTCCGGCTATGATGAATATTACAGATACAAATTCAACACCTGTCACAATCCCCGATGCAAACCGTGATGGAGTTGTATTCAATGAAACAGTCGTTGATATCAATAAATTCTATTGTCATCTCAGTGGTGGATTGCATCGACTCGTTGCAGAATATCGTCAAGAGTCTGCAGTCATCAAAGCAATCAATGAATCCAAATATGCGCGTTATGAATCATTTGCATTCTGGAGATGGGTGAATCCGAACAACACTGCAGATTTGACATTTGAATTCGGTGTCATTTATCGTTCATTGGACAACCTGATCACAACAGACGTTTCATCAACGCTTCCTGAGAATGAACTGAAAATTGACAATTTTGTCAACACGAATAATCAAACAACGATTGTATGGAATGTTCCGCACATTGGTCCAATGGTTTGGATGTTTGATCCAATGACGACAACACATGAGACATATTATGTGAATGCACATACACGTGATCCATACGTTGTTAAAAAGCCATTTACATGGGATGAAATCGAAATCGTTGATGTAAGAACCGGAACACATTATCCTCTTATCAAGGATGGAGCTTTCCAATATAATCTGTTGACAAATATGGAAGGATACATGACTCCGACAAATCCTGGTGATGCTTCAACACAAGCAGTTGAACCAGATCGTGCAACGGTTCTTTATGGAAAGTCGGGCTATCGTCCATTCAAGACAGCGTATTTCAGACCTGGTTCCACATCATATAATCAGATGCCTCCGAGAGGTGGATGGAGATTGGTCTTCCCGACAAATCATAATTTCAAGCTGAAGAAAGTTGACGGAACTTATGCTGATACAGAATATGCACCAACACAAATGAAAGTCATTCGCGGTGCTGGTATCGGTAATACAGAAGATGTATTGAATTATGAAGGAATTCCGGTCAATTACGCGTCCGTATTATTGGACGAGAATCCATCATCCGGAAAACTTGATATGAGAATTTACAATCAAGATCAAGGACAATGGGAATCTGTATAAAAAAAATAATTGGTATGGAGGGGCAATGCCCCTCCATAAACCAAAAAAAAAATCCGGATGATTCATCCGGATTTAAATAAAGATAGGAAAATGAAATTAAGAAAGTGAAAGAACAAAGGAGAACAACCAGATGTTCTCATAAGATGATGTTGGTTGGGGTAGCTGGATTCGAACCAGCGAATGCAGGAGTCAAAGTCCTGTGCCTTACCACTTGGCGATACCCCAGTATCCGGATAGGTGCTATACACACCTATCCTGAAGCAACTGATAAACTTCTTGCGGACGGTAATTAGAACCGCAACCCCCGTCCAAACTGAACTGGGTCAATTAAGGAAGTTTATCATAAGCACGTGAAGGGAATCGAACCCTCATCCTCAGCTTGGAAGGCTGATATTCTACCATTGAACTACACGTGCAAATTGACCGTTTTTCGCATTTCTGTAGCGGGGAAGCTAGTCCGCATGCTAGACGAACCTCTTCTGGTACACATCGCTGCACCTCTCTGAAACGCTCAACGCAAACCCGCCGTATAAACTCCTCATGCTGGAGTCTTATTATAATGGGAAGCATTCGATATGGCGCCGTCGAACGCGACCCACGTTATAAGCCATTTGGTGATGGTCAGGACTACTATCATGTTAGCGATTGCTCGAGCAATCGTTTATTACCTCATTTTGTCACGGATATATCAGACGCTGTTCTCGAGTAAACAGACCGATATATCGTCAAGATAGACCATCACAAAGATTGGCGGAGAGAGTGGGATTCGAACCCACGGTACCGTGAGGTATCACTGGTTTTCAAGACCAGCTCCTTAAACCACTCGGACATCTCTCCGCTTAAATGGGTCTTCAGGGACTCGAACCCTGGACCAACAGATTATGAGTCTGCTGCTCTGACCGGCTGAGCTAAAGACCCAATAATGCTGGTGATGGGACTTGAACCCACACGACGTATCCGCCAAGGGATTTTAAGTCCCTCGTGTCTGCCTTTCCACCACACCAGCATTTTGGTAATATATTGTAGGTTGTATGTATTGAAATACCTCGACAACACAAAACCGTGCAATACATTTACAGCACCACTCATTACAGTGCTTGACCATGACTACGCTCACTTAACTACACGGCACCATACAGTTCCTTGCCATGACGTAACGATACTGTACCCCACGTCTCCCCGCATTACCTCTACATGATGTAACATGCCTGAACTATACCAACACTAAACGATACGATACCACACGATGCCTTGACATTACGTAACAACACGGTATCCCACGTCTCGCCACGTTACCTCTACACGATACAACGAAGCAATGCCTTCCATACCATACCAAAACTCGATGGAATAATGAGATGGGTCCGGGTAATCCGGACCCATCCATTTCAATGGTAGCATAGAAAATTAGCGCATCGGGAAATCCGATGCTGTTACGTGTTCTGTCTCAATTGCCTCCGCCCATTTATCGAGCACTTCATAGGTGAATCGGCCGAAGCCGGCATTTCTCCACTGCCCTGTGCCATGCTCCTTTCCATAGTTCAGGCAGTCGATAATATAATTCATGCCCTCGATTCGTTCAGCTCTGAAGGTGACTTCGCAGGTCGTTCCTTCCGGAACAGTTTCAGATTTTGCCAGAGCAACACGGTCACCCTGTGCAGTTTCAGCACGCAGCGGTCTTTCCAGTGTCTCGATTGCTCCACCTTCAGGAAGAATCAGCGGCTGGAATCTCGGAGTAACCTTAATGAGATCATTTACCTCCTTGATATATGCCGATGCTCCCTTGAGTGAGGAGCCCGGAATCTTTGCCAACGCCTTTGCACGTGACTTGAGGTATCCAAGCCATGTGTAGTCCTTCAGCAGCGGGATGGAAGGATCCTCCTTGTCCCGGAGGAATACAGTCATGCCTCTCTCGATGACCTCGTCTACACCGAGGCGTTCAATTTCTTCTTTGCGGGATTCATCCGACGCCTCCTTTGCAATGAACTGTGTATAGATTTCCTGGTCGTTAGGATTGGTTGCCAGGAGCGGAGTTGTGAAGGTGACTCTAACCTTCAGGAAGTATGCGACTCTGGAGCCGCTGTCTTCAGTTTTCTTCTTTGCAGCCTTCTTGGTTGCAGTTGTGGTTGTGGTGGTTGTTGCCTCAGTTACAACAGCCTCTTCGATTTCACTCTTCTTTGTTCTTGCCATGATATTTTCCTTTCTGGGACCGCTTCTATCCCAATAAATTTTATTTAATGATCAGGGTTTGAAGCGTGAATTTGTTCCCTGACCATTATAATCATATATGTACGTAGAATTTTTTTTTCTCTGTACCATAATGACACCTTTACTGCAGTTCGATATAGAGTACATAACGATTACCGCACATTGCTCTAGACCTCTTTACCCTGCCTTCACAAATCCAAACCATACGAAGCTTTACAAAAACATTACTAGACAAGACGGGACTGTGCGGTTCTCCACCAATACTGTAGATGACAAAACCATACCCCACTATACCGTTACTAAACAATTCACACAGCACGGATCCTCGCATTACCTAAACGCAACTTGGCATTACTAAACCCCACGCCACACCGCCCTACCAATACGATTCGGCATCAAACATTGCAACATTACATGTCACAACACCTCAACTTGACGACACCTCACCAAACATTCACACCACTGTATCATACCAGGCCTTGCCGTAACTATACAAAATTAAGCTTTCCACGACTGGACATTGACATCACCGCACCAAACATGACAACACTAAGCATTTACCTCACAGAACATTGTGTCACTGAACACTGCATTTACCGCACACAACGGTGCCTTACTGTACATTTACTACACAAAACAGTGTGTTACTGTACATTTACCGCACAATACGGAACATGACTGTACATTTACCCAACGATACAGCATAGTACGTTACGTTACATCTACTTCACAGAACGGATCAAGACCTTGCCGAACTCTCCCATGCCATAACAGAACCTGTCTAGACTTTATGGCACAATACTGTGCCGTTACATCACATCACTCGACAATACAGTGCCATTACGTTACCTAGCACAATACCGCGATACTAAGCCCCACCGATACGTCACGAGACTTGACAAGACATGACTTCACCTTACCACTACTTTACAGCGGCTAACGAAACATCGCCTCACCAAGACAAGACTTCGCTTTGCTGAACATCACGCTGCCTTCACCTCACTGTACATGACAGCACGATACCAGAACATTGCCCGATAATACGAAACTGTACTACACCTGCACGCTACACAACGCAAGACTAGACGATGCCTTTGCAGAACTGGGCGAGACTTTACTTGGCACTACTGTACAGCACCATACCTTTGCAGAACCGCACAAGGCCTGACTAGACGCTACCGTGCTGCACCATACCTTTACAAAACACCACAGGGCTTCACGAAACACGGCTGGACTCGACCGATACTTGACCCGGCTATACGTCACGGCACAGTACCGTACAATTACCACACAATACTTTGTCACACGATTCCATGCCATAACTAGACATGTTTGGATTTAATCATTCAATCCAGACGTTCACAGCAATCGTTCCGTCATTTTGCCACGGGCATGTGCTGTAATCAGCAAAGTAGAAATCGATGATAGCGGCATCGGCATTACAATCATCGACTGTATACCATCCGTTCATTTCATCGAGTCCGTCAGAGAATTCGATCCAAATCTTTGTACGTCCTCCGATATTGTATCCGAAATTGTCATAAACATATTTGGATGCAACGGAACCATGTGTGATTCCTTCGGATGGTGAACAATCAATGAGTTCTCTACCGGATCCTCCGTTTAATGGGGTTTCGTCTCCGAAATATGTTCCGACAAACATTCCGATGTATGTGAGTTTGTCTTTGATATTATCGGATACGGGTGTGGTTTGTGTCTCATTGGTGGTTTCTTCAGACAATTCAGTGACTTCATATGTCGTGGTTGTTGTGTATGTCGTTGAATCTGTCTCCGGTTGTGTTGAAATCGTTGATGTGATTTCAGTGATTTCAACAATGGAAGATTCTTCCGTTGGCGGGTTCTTGATATCAGTGTAAACGTCGTATGAGACAACACCAATACCACCGACGCATATTGCGATCGGTATTAACAAGAACCACGGTGTTTTGTTCTCTTTTTTCATTTATATTCTCCTTTTCTCTCACACTTTCGCAGTGAGCGCAATTTCAGAATCTATGTTCTGATCATTTATAATTATATATGTATTTGGACAACAAAAAATATTAGGGGACCTTGCGGTCCCCTACATCACGAAACAATATGTCTCTTCTCGGCGCTAAACACTTACGCAACGTCACGTGACGCATCAGAACTTTCCCGCGCCATTACGAAACATCGCAGTCCTGGACCTTGACGACACTTCACCGTACTCGGCTCTACCACGCCTTGCCGTTACCTTACCTCACCGCACTTTTCTTTACCACGCCTGACCGTTACCACACCACATCTGATGGCATCTCACCATACGCCACAACACTTCACAGCACCGCACCAAACCTTTACAAAATATGACCACACCGCACCAAACCGTCACAGAACAGCACGCTACCAAACATTGCTCTACCACACCTTGACGTCACTCACCGGTACTCGGCTCTACTACACCTTGACATTACCTAACTCAATTATACTTTGCCTCGCCTGACCGGACCGTTACTGAGAATGCATTGTTATACCACACCTTACCGATACAGAACACGACAATGCTTCACTACACTCCACATCTACGTCACCACACACAGCCGAACCCTACCACACCTCGCCTTACCTTTACAATACATGGCTAAACCCCACGACGCATCTACATCGCCTTACTACACTGGACTATACTGTCACTCTCCGATGCTTATGCCGTATGTTGAGTTCCGCGACAACTTCTCCGCGAGCTGTTTTGGGTCTACATTCATTGGTTTCTTGACGGAATCATATACCGATGAATTGTCCCAATCTTCTACAGGTTCATCCGGATCCTCCATCAATTGATGGCGGAGTAGCATAAGAAAATCGCGTAAATCATCCGTTGTAAATCCGGGACGATTGCAGAAATTATCCCTGCCATAATGATAGAGCTTATACCAACCGATCATTGTGCCGGATGTAAGATGAAGAATATATACTTCTCCTTCATCATTCCATATTTTGAAATCCCCGACTATTCCCTCATCAGTTCCATTTGCAGCATCTTCAAGTCGTTCCATTGCCTTATCATTGGAAGCGATCAATGATGAAAATAGTTTTGAGAATTCGTCTCTGTCGAAGAAGTGTTCTTTCATATTTCGAAGATGTCTGTTTCTGACGTAGTATATACCTTCCGGATTCCAGTTCGTAGAATATGGTTTTAATTCAGGCAACCCGGAACAAATTTCTTCACTGTGGGTGCATGTGATCGAATCACCATCGAAATCACATACAAACATCTTTTGTAGATTTGAACGTGTGATGAATTTGTATCCTTGCGCTTCTGGTTCCGGTGTTGATAACAATTGATTTACATAGATTCGTTCGTTATCTTCTTCGCCGTCTTCATCTGTGAAGGTTGCAGTAGTACATTCTGCTACGGCATACGTGTAAACAGGAAGATTTGATCCATCGTCCCATAAGCTGTTTAAATCCGGATTGGAATCAATGTATTCTTGATCAACCAGAAATCCGCGGATGGTATGTTCAATTACAGGGGCTTTGTTTAAAGTCAATAACATTTCACGTTTCATCATGATTTTCCTCCTTTGTGACGAGTTCACGTTCCCGCGGTTCAAGATTCTGGAATGCTTCGTCTTTCATGTTCCGTAGAGCACCTTTCCAGTAGCCCTGAATGAAAATACGCTTTCCATTTTTATATTCACGCCAATGTCCGGTAACATACCAAATCATTGATCGACGAATAAAACCGCGCTTTTCAAATGCATTGTTCACATCATCCATGGAAATGATGTGCTGTTTAACATAACGAATTTTGGCACGTTTATTTGTACCACTTGCCTTGCCATTTGACACGGGTGTGGATTTCGAATGTGTTACGAACACATCCTTGATGACGGGATTTAGCAGCGCTGTATTTACAGAATACCAGATTGATATACCCATATACAATAACGCTGTCAGTTCATCAACCATCTCGTCATCGACATGTATCAGCGGACCGTTGCTGATTTTGTCGAGTATATTCGTGGTTGCTACTCTCCACGAATATACTCCGTTTGGCAACCGGAGATACGTCGGGTCACATGTCATCATCAAAACCATTGTGGAGTCTTTGCTAGCAGGCTCATTCCGGAACTTGATTTTCATCGTCATCGCAGCATAATTGACCATCGTCATGTCAAACGCACTGTTATCATCAACAACTACGGCATTTAAATGTTCCGGTCGCACAGGAGCCACTCCTGCAGAATTCGGGTCTGATGTGTTGACTTTGATGACCCCGTATTCATCAAATGTGTTGAATGTAAATCCAACTTCTGTGTACATCGTGTTTTTGTCCCCGATCATTACGAAGCTGAAGTCTTTCAGCGGGATTGTGTTTGCAAACACGATGTCGGACGGGATATCAGATACCTCGTCTTCATCATGTACATTCAATGACAACTTCACAAATGCCAAGGTATCCTCCCACGACATACGGATTTCATCTGTTGTCTTCTTTTTAATGGCATCTCTTATCGATGCATACATGTGTGACGGATCATCCTTAATCTCCATCACGCGTGTGAACCGTGGTCTTCCGTTGGTAATTAATTCTTTAAAATCCATAATGATTCCTCACTTTCTATCCCTTACGGGAACAAAAATATTTTTATGAACAAGATCTGTTTCCTGTTCATCATAATTATATATGTACAAAACAAAAAAAAAGAATATGGATGGGAGCCCGAAGGCTCCCATAACATAATATTTATTGGCTCCCGCTGTAGGACTTGAACCTACGACCCAATGATTAACAGTCATTTGCTCTACCGACTGAGCTAAGCGGGAATAAAAAAAAAATCTGTCAAGTAGCATACAAAATTGACAGATATTTTAGACACAATTTGTCAATCACCCGTTCATAGTGACTCCTCATATATGACGCGAGGCCTGTACCGCAATCAGTCAGATTCGCCGAAAGCGGGACACCAGTCTACTATAAACACCAACTGAATACAACAATTGCTGTGCAGTTGTAGGATCTCTCACACATCAGCATCCGGATACCAATGTATGATTGTTCTTTATTTGAACTATGATTGACAAATCGTATCCCAGGAAATCGTTAGAACGATTCCCTGTCATAATGCCTCACCATGTATGCGGTTGTTTACATCGACACTTTCAACGATCCACATATCATTCACTCTGGTCCTGCAGTACCGTCAACATGAATGGTTTTTTATCACCTATTTAAACTAACATGGTTCCGCATTAGATGATCCATCAGGGATTCGAACCCTAGACCCCGACCCCATTCTTCAAAATGGAGGTGCTCTGCCGACTGAGCTAATGGATCGGATAATCAGTATAGTTCATAGACTGTCGTAGTTCTATCAGTAATCCACCGACAGATCCGGCAGTAATCCAATCGTGTGCACCCGAATTGGCACTGCGGGCGTCATACTCCATCACCGATTTCATATGACCTGGACGGAATCACACCTATCCCCTATGCTTATACTGATTAATGGAGACTCGGGTCTGATTCGAACAAGACGTATCCGGGTTTTGCACACCCTTGCCTTCCCTCTTGGCTACCGAGTCTTATATGTAAACCGGTTTCCCGGATTATAACCGATCTCTCGGGTAAAGAGGAATCCCATACCCGAGTCCGACCTCCGCCATTCCATTCAATCCAGCCCAACAATGTGGTCAGTCCATCCCGCCGATATATTGATGTATTTCTCATCATTCACGCACGTCGACAGATCTAGTATTAAGGAAAGAACTTCCTGACTCTGGTTCAGCATGCTATATAGCATACAGAAGAGTCGTGTGGGAATCGAACCCACTGTGCGACGAGTATGCGCATACTCACCTCACCACCACCTAACTTCCGACCCCAACTACAGTGTTTCAACGCGTCTCAGACAATTACGTACGCCGGATGTCCATATCCGGTATGCCGGTTTGCTAGTGCCCGGTACTTCCCGCCCACACGATAGTCTAGACTCATGAACCATTCTGGTGAACCCGTTTCTGATCCCACGCTAACCAAATAGTCTGGAATAATTCACAGTCATTGTCATATCTCACATCAAAATTTCATAACCGTCCATGCCCGTTCCAGGGCGTTTTTAACCACTCGCAAGCACGTGTTCGGAGCGTCTCCCCATGCTCTTTTGTGGATCCCTTTTCGCTTGCTACACTACTGGGGGAATAATGCCGTATCATCCTTTTTCCTACCAGTTACTCATCCCTCACGTCTAAGATATGCTTTAAACATGGGAACTTTCTGCTGGATGTTACGTTTAGGCTCATTTCGACAGAGCGCGTCTTAATAGCACCCATGACGCAACCAAGGTTTCGTACCCGTCCGATACTAGGAATACAGCATATCCAACCATTCTTATCCTAGCACATTTCGGTTTCCTTGGTAAAGCTTACCCATCCTGGACCTCTCCAGAATGCGGCTTTTGAAATTACTCTTTTGATGTGAGAATGATGGTGAAGGTTAGGGCTCGAACCTAACATCCATGAAGGAGACTATCCCCCAACCGCTCTACCACCTGAGCTACTTCACCGACTCGGAGTGACAGGATTCGAACCTGCGACATCCTGCTCCCAAAGCAGGCGCGCTGCCAACTGCGCTACACCCCGTGATATGTCAATTATCATTAGTTGTCAAGGTATTCAATTATAGATTGGAGTCGCTTCTTGAATGTCTCTTTGTCTTCCCGAGCAATCATCGTTGCATACGGTAATGCGATAACTTTGCATTTGTACTTCTCGCTGAGTTGGCGCATAACTTCGCGAATAACATCTGCTGTTAATCCAGGAACGCCATCATTTCTTGTGTCAAAATATACAACCAGAAGATCCTCAGGTTTCAGATCATGCAAGATCGTCATGTCGATATTGTCAGGTTCCTGAATGGTTCTGCTTCTAGCATCCCAATACATATGGAACTGAATCTGGCGGAATTTCTGATAGTCATCAGATGTTTTCGACGTACCCCAATCCAGGTCATCCTCCGGTTCAGAAAGCTCGTTTTCAAGTTTCACATCTGCAGGTCCACCATACACACTTGACATGTCATCATCTCCTTTACAATACATCTGAACGAATTCTGAATTTTATCTCAGCAAACTTATTGTCACCTGGATGATTGGCTAATACAATCAATCCACGATCGATCTTCCTACGTCTTGATTTCCAGTAGTATAGTTTACATTGTCTTGTATCATGATTCGGTAGGATTACTTCACAATCATAGATACCTTCTTCTTCAGGAACTTGATCGATATGACACAAATCGAAACCAGCTTCTTCCTGAAGTTCTCCATGTAAATAGATCCATCCCGTTGCAGGAAGCTGACTATTGTAATCGCCATGTTTCAATGCATGTACACGTATCATATCGATCCTCCTTTCATAAAAAATTTGAAGACATGTGACGGGGGATGATCCCGCACCTCCGACTCAAGGGGCGCCCTTGTCGGTGCTTTCACCTATTCAGCTACACATGTCCGAGGCGATGCATCGCCTTTAATCAACGCAAGTGTTTTTCCCTTAAACTACGCAGTTTCATTGAGGGACCGCGAAGAGGTGCTGGAACCTCTCATCTCTTGCGCCGAGTGCTGGTAGTGGGACTTGAACCCACACGGTATCGCTACCAACGGATTTTGAG
>Ga0247611_10002768_pt1 | contig 27288 bp, 15 predicted proteins | sample 177DNAGHGhighgp2_FD_192422 | JGI IMG/M metagenome (GOLD analysis project Ga0247611, IMG submission 192422) | Sheep rumen microbial communities from Palmerston North, Manawatu-Wanganui, New Zealand - 1770 DNA GHGhigh gp2 | ecosystem: Host-associated > Mammals > Digestive system > Stomach > Rumen... | reverse complement strand
AAGACCTCGTCAAGAAATTCCGCGAGGATTTCGGCGATTCGCTGTAATCCCCCGTTTTAAAGCGTCATGGCATAATGGCATTGGAGCGCCTCCCCGGTGTCTCCATGCCAGTTGTGCATGCCGCCGCCCAGGCAGTTCTTCCACTCCTTGCAGCCGGCGCAGCGGCCGGTACGGGCCCAGCTGCGGTCCCGGAAGGGCTGGAAGCGCGTTTCCCACACCTCATAGAAGTTGTTCTCATAGATATTTCCCTGGGAGAACCGGTCACGGTCGATGTTGGGGCAGGCACAGATACGGCCGTCGATGAGGACGGATGCGATATTGACGCCGGCGTGACAGAAAGCGCGTACGGGACGGACCTTTTCCTCGTATCGGCCCAGGTACCCCTCGCAACTGAAGGTAACCTGCATGGAGCCACCCTCTTCCCGCTTGCTCCTGATGAACTCCATCAGTTCCACGAACTCCGCGTCCGTGAGATGCATGTCGGGATCCGCCGCCGCCCGGCCGATGGGGATGATGGTGAACAGCCGCCACTGCTTCAGGCCCATCCCCTTGAGCAGGTCGTACATCTGCGGCAATTCGCTGATATTCCGCTTGTTCACACAGGTGACGACATCGGCGTTCAGACGGAGTTCCCGGGCGAAAAGGTCGATGGCCCGGAGAACGCGTCGGTAGCTGCCCGGCATTCCCCGCATCCAGTCATGCGAGGCTTCAAGTCCGTCCAGGCTCACCGTCAGGACGCCCATGCCGGCCCCGAGCAGCCGCTGCTGCATGGGCTCGTCGTAAAACCAGCCGTTGGAAACCATGCCCCAGCCGAAGCCCCGGCGGCGGATCTCCCGTCCGGCCTCCACGATGTCCGGGCGGAGGAGCGGTTCCCCGCCCGTAAGCACCACGGTGAAATCCTGGGGCCGATGCGCCGGCGGAATCGTATCCAGCGCCCCCAGGAAATCCTCCAGCGGCATGTCCTTCTCCCGGCTCTGCACCGAGCAGTCGCTCCCGCAGTGGCGGCAATGGAAATGGCAGCGCGTCGTACACTCCCAGAACAGGTAGTTCAGTTCATGTACGCGCATTTCATTCTCGCGGAAAAGACGGAAAAGAAACGGGTTCATACTGCAAAGATAATCCGCCGGAAGGCATATTCTTGCAAAAAAATCCTTATTTTGTGCAAGATTTGCCCCTTGGCGGCATTTACACTTTGAATGATAAAAAGACCGGTCGGATGAAATGGCTGCATAACCTGCTCAAAGGAGCTTCGCTCACCGGAGCGCTTTTCGTATTCCAGGCCTGCTATGGAACGCCGCAGCTTCCCTTGTTGGAAGATGGCGTGGCACCCATGACGTTTTCCCTGGTATCCCGGACCACCGGAGAACCCCTGGAAGGCATCCAGGTCAGCGTCAGGCATCAAGAATACGGGGATGACGCGCTGGGCACGACCGATGCCGACGGCCGCTGCCGGGTGGAGATTCCCTATAGCCGGAATGTCGTCGGACCCGTCCTGGCCTTTGAGGACCCCCAGGGCCAGTATGTCCCCAAGGATACGACCCTCGCCGACCTGCGCGACCGGGAAATCGTCATCAAGATGGACGTCCAATGAAACGCTTCTTCTGCATATTCCTGGTCCTTCTTGCGACCGTATCCGCCTATGGACAGGACTTCCGGAAGTCCTTTTCCCTGGAAATCGGTGCGGCACCGGGACCGCTGCACATGCAGGCCGGTCCTTCCTGGACAGAGAAGAAGGATTTGGCCGAACTGGGCCAGGAGGCGTTCACCTCCGATATCATCCCTCCCGCCGTCTCCCTTTCCGCCGTCTGGCGGACCGGTTACCGCTGGGAAACACTCGTAACGGGTTCTTTTTCATGGATCCATGCCCGGATTACGCAGTACGAAGCCTTCGGCGTCGATCCGGAAGGAAAGACCCGGTATGACCTGAAGAAAGGGACGCCGGCGGGGTGGAAAGACCTTTTCCCGACCGGCTCGCTGACCGTTCAGTGGCGCGTTTTCTGGAATCCGCAGTGGAAAGTCCAGCCATATTCCGCTTTCGGCGCAGGTCTCTCTACGGCGACGGAATGGATTCCCCTCCCGTCGCTGGTCCCCGTAGGCGTCCGCTTTGGGCGCGGGCACCTGTACGGTTTTCTCGAAACCGGCTTCACCCCCTTCGCCACCATCGGCCACGGCGGCCTGGGGTGGCGGTTCTGATCCACACCTACCGGACCCGGTGCTTCCCGTCCTCGAAGGAGATTTCGTCCAGGGTCAGGATGCGCGGGGAGTCGTAGATGCTGCGGACGAGGTCCAGATGGCCTTCGTCGCCGCGGTGGCCGTTGATGAAATAGCCCCAGACCATGAACCAGGTCCAGGCAGGCTGCTCCTCGAAGACCGAGAGATCCTTGGGCAGCTGGCCGATTTCGCCCATGGCGATGGGCTTGCCGCCACCCAGTTCCACGAGTTCGTCGTGATGGGACTGCTTGTAATCCCAGCCGTAGATGTCGGCGGCGAGGACATCGACATAGTCGTTCCCGGGGTAGAAGTCGGCATAGGGGAAGGCGTCGTCGTTCTCCTTCACGCGCGGAGCGTTCGGATCCCAGACCCAGATGAGGTTATTCAATCCCTTGTCTGTGAAATACTTGTATGTCATGATCCACAGGCGCTTGAAACCGTTCTCGCCCGGATGGTTGCCCCACCAGAACCAGGCGCCGTTCATCTCGTGGTAAGGGCGCCAGAGAACGGGGACATGGGCCTCCTGCAGCTGGCGCAGGTACGGAATGACCGTGTCCATTTCGCGTTCCCACGCCTCATGGAGCGGCGTTCCGTCCGTGCAGAGTTCGTCCCATTCTTCCTGCGTGTAGGCATTGTCCATCGTCCAGACCTTGTCACCGCCACACTCGTTCCCGTCCGTCACGCGCGGGTCGCAGCAGTGCCACATCAGGGTGATGATCCGCCCCTCGGCCGCCTTCCGGATGGCCGTGTCCACGATATCCTGCCGGGCTTCGGCCACCGTCCGACCCGTCTGGATGCAGGGCTTTTCGAAAGGAACCGTCAGGTTCAGCGGGCCGGCATGCTGGTAGCGGGCGAAATCGTCCCCCGTCGCGCTGAAACTGAAATCGCTTCCCCAGACGACCGGATACTTCCCCGTCATCTCATGGACCACGGCGTCGTACCGCTCCAGGTCGCTGGAAAAGTTGTGCTCGCCCGCGAGCGTGTACCGCCCGCTGATAGAATACAGGAACGAAAGCAGTTCCCGGGCCTCAACGGTCGCCTTCGGGTTCACGGGCGCCGGGGTGATTTCGGAAGGGTCTTTCCCTTGCAGATAGGCCTTGAAGAACCGTCCCTGGGTGGTCGGGGTGAAGTTCCAGTCGCGGATGAGCATGGGGCTCCAGTGGGGGTCGAAGCACCAGACGGTGAAGGAGATGCCCTTCTTTTCGAAGTACTCGGTGATATGCTCGCCATACACGTCGGTGGAGATGACCGGGATATGGGCGCCCGGCTCGTCCTCCAGGCAGTAGCCGATCTCCGTGCAGATGACAGGATACGTGTCGGCCACATAGCCGAAATCCTTCTCCCACTGCTCCTCCCACGGCTCGGACCGCTTCATCGGGTAGGGATGGGAAACGTATGCAACATTCGGGCGGTCAATCGGTTCCGTCGCCACCGGCGTCAGGTCGTACGCCCAGTTGAAGCCGGCGCACAGGCACACGGCGTACGGATTGTAAGTCCGGACCGTGTCGATGATCCTCTCCTGGATTTCCTTCCATTCGGTCCAGGTGCAGTCGCCCACGCCCGGGGCTGTCACCGTCGGTTCGTTGAACAGTTCATACAGCGCCACCGTGGGCTCATCCTTGTACCGCTTCGCCACCGTACGCCAGAACTTGAACGTCTCCTCCAGGGTGGTCACATACATCGGCGACGTGTACTTTTCCTCCTTCAGGTTGCCGATGGAATGCCAGTCCATGATGACGTACATGCCATGCTGCTTGGCCCATGCAACCCCTTGGTCCATCGCCTGGAACGTTTCCTCCCAGCCGAATGAGTTCAGGTTCGTCGGATGGACGGCGAACCGCACGGCGTTCGCGCCCCAGGCGGCCGCCTCGGCGAAGTACCGCTCGTTCCACTGCCCGTCCTGCACCAGCTTCACCGGATCCGAAAAGCACAGCCCCCGGAACACCAGCTCCTTCCCCTCCGGGTCGATGAACTTGTTTCCTTTCACCCGCACCCGGCCGTTCCCGGCCGAGCAGGAAACCAGCATGATCAGCGCCGCCGCACCGACAAGGGCCATAACATTTTTCCTGGTCATAGTCAACACCTTTGAATGATTGTTCGAAAGTTAGCTCTTTTCTTCCAGCCTTCCAAACGAAATCACGTTTCCCTTACGCACCGCATATTGCCGAATCCATAAAAAACCGTATCTTTGGCCCTATGAAAAAGCTGTTCCCCCTGACTATCCTGCTGCTCCTGACCGGATGCATCGCGGACCCTGCCTATGACTTGTCCAAGCTGGACACCGAGATGACGGTGCTCAAAAATGCCGAGTTCCGTATTCCCGACACCGGTTTCTTTTCCCTGGATGATTTCTTTTCCCTGCAAGGGATCGACTATCTCGTCACCGATGAAAACGGGGACTACCGGATCCGCTTTGCCCTGGATCCCGTCACCGTGACCGCCCGTATTCCCTATGTCGATGAAGACGGGCGCATCCCGGCCGAGGATGGAGAGGTCCGCTTCCCCGTCCAGATTGATCCGGTGGGCTATACCTTCGCGTCGGTACCGGATTTCCTGTCCGGAGAAGGACAGTCTTTCCTGCCGGACCTGTCCGAAATGGAAGCGAACCTGCACGTTCACAGCGACATACCGGCAAACCTGCTGGTCGGGGCCAGTATCGAAGCCCGCCGCAAGGGTGAGGTCCAGTTCGCTTACGACTTCCGGGACATCCACGTTCCGGAAGGGGACCGGACTTTCCGGATTTCCGAGGACCCGTACAGCGACCTGCCCGTTCCCGGTCTCTGGAAGTCCCTTTCCCCCATTCCGGACGAGCTGTACCTCCACGCGGTGGATGTCCGCCTCGCCGAGGACCGGGTCTGGTACGGGAGTGTGAATACGCCTTACGACCTGACGCTCGAAGCCTCCTTCGACACGCCCCTCCTGTTCCCGGCCGATACCCGTTTCACCATGACCATTCCGCTGGGCGCCGAACTGAACCTCGAACAGATCGGGCTCAAGCGGGCCGACCTGAACTTCACCTGGGACAGCACCATTCCACTGGACCTCTCCGTGAAGCTGTACGCCTTGGATGCCGACGGAAACCGGATCGACGGGATCAAGGTGGAAATGAACGGCATAGAGGCCATCCAGCAGGGTTACGGCAGCGGCATCCTCACCTTGACCGCAGACACGGATCTCCGTTTTTCCGACCTGGTCATGGAACTCACCGCCTCCGCCAATCCGATGCTTTCCCGAATCTGCCTGAACAAAGCGCAAAAAATCCGGTTCATTGACATGTACCTGTACCTTCCCGACGGGGTCCAGATCCGGCTCGATGAAACGAAATAACCCCTTTGAACCATGAAAAGAACCGTTCCCTTCCTCTTTTCCTTCCTGCTGCTTCTGTCCTCCGTTTCCCCCCTCCGGGCCCAAGAGCTCGAAACCGGCTATTTCCTGGGCGGGAACCCCTACGCCTTCCGCCTGAACCCGGCTTTCCAGAGTGAGCGGAACATCGTGTCCATCGGCCTCGGCCAGACCGGTCTCGGCGCCTGGAGCAACCTGGGCGCCAGCACCCTGCTCTATCCCGACGCCAACGGCTACTTGTACACCTTCCTCAACGACCGGGTGGACGAACAGGCCTTCCTCCGGAAAATCAGCCGGAAAAACATCCTCTCCGCCGACGCCCGGGTCAATCTCCTCACCATCGGGTTCTGGTCCAAGTCCTCCTTCATGACCCTGGATTTCAACGTGCGGAGCCTCAATTCCGGTTCGGTCCCCTATGACCTGTTCGATTTCCTGAAGGGCGGGACGGGAAACCGCTCCTCCTTCGATTTTTCCGGAACAGGCGTCCGGTCCAAGAGTTTTGCCGAGGCCGCCTTCGGATGGTCCCGGAACTATGACAATGTCTTCAACGTGGGTTTCCGGGTCAAGGCGCTCGTGGGCATCGCCGAGGCTGAGGCGGTCATGAAGAACCTGACGCTGGCGGCCTCCGCCGAAGGGCGCTGGAGCATCCGGTCGGAAGGATACCTGAACGCCTCCTCCCCCTCCTTCTCGCTCAGGAGCCAGGACGGCTATCTGGACATCGCCGACCTTCAAATCCGGGACGATCACATCGGCCCCGCCGGGTTTGGCGGAGCCATCGACCTGGGCGTAAGCTGGAATGTCCTGCCCATCCTTACCCTTTCCGCTTCGGTCCTGGACCTCGGGGCCATCCGCTGGAACCGGGAAATCCGGGGACACTCGCCGGAGTCATCCTATGAATGGGCTCCCTCCGGAGACGACCGTACGGAGGGAGGCGACTGGGAAGCGGAAATCGAAGAAGCGGCAGCCCGGTTGGAATCCCTTTTCCGCTTCCGGGATGAATCCGGAAAGGCAGGCGGACACATGGACATGCTTCCCTTCCAGGTGCTCGCAGGCGCCGAATTCCGGATGCCCTTCTACGAACGGCTGACCGTCGGAGCACTTTATACGGGGCGCGGGGGCGCCTGCTTCGCCCGGAATACCGGACGGTTTTCCTTGAACTGGAACCCGCTGAACTTCCTGAGCCTCTCCACCAGCGCCACCCTGAACCGGCTGGGCGAGAGTTTCGGCTTCGCCCTGAACCTGCATCCCGCCGCCCTGAATCTCCTCATCGGCTGCGACTACATCCCGGTACACACCATCGACATGGCCCCGATGATCGACAGCATCCCCTCTTCCCTCCGCCACTTTGCCGCCATCCCCCGCGACCAGGCCAAGTTCAACCTGTACCTCGGCCTGAACCTCGCCTTCGGAAAATCCCGCCTGGACCACGCCAAACGGTTCAAGTAGGAAGGTATTCGGTTTGCGGGCAAGGCGGTTTAGGGCAACGAGACAGCGTACAAGATACTCGCGGCACAGGTGTTACCGTTTCCCGGCGCAGGTGATAAGATCTTTGGGCGCAGGTGTGATTTTCGGGTGGGGACCCGCACCGCAAATCAGCTGTACAGGCGTCCCAGTGGCGCAGGTTGACACGTCTTTTCCACACCTGCGCCATCTTCAGCCGACACCTGCACCCTGTGTGCCATACCGTTACTCATAATCTGCTACGTATCTTCACCTTACACGTTGGACTTTCTCTGCTACAGAATGCAAGTAACGGGTCATCACATGTAAGTGACGGCAACCAACAGGTTACTCCCTGATACATACAAAGAGAGTGACCAAAGTCATACCGACTTGGCCACCCTCCAAGAGATAAGGATTGCATCACGCGGATGCCGGGCTAGTTTTTCTTGTAGAGGTGCACACCATAAGTACTACCCGATCCGCCTATCTTGAACTGCGTTCCGTTGTGATAAAGATACTTTGAACTCTTTGTAAATAAGAATGATCCGCTGTAGTCTCCTGTCTGTACAGTATCAAGGGTGAAATCATTATTCTGACTATGAGTTTCACCATAGGCTAATCCGGAATTTGAGCTCTGGTAATACAAATACTTATTAAGCTTGATGAAGAAAATGGAATACTGACCGCTACTCTCTTCCTTAATAATGACTTCATACTCCTCGAATTCATTAGAACTCGATGCTGTGATTATCCCGTTGTCAGGAGTCACACTTGTAGAGGATCCATTGGTGGTCCCGTCTCCCTTAAACGCCAATTTGTCTTTATGAGAGACGATCAGGTAGGTTCCGCCGCTCGTGATGGAGGTCACCTTGGTGTAGGTCGGAGGAGCAACGTTTGTCACCTCGAGAGTGTAGAAGGCAGAACCAGCCTTGTACTGGTCAGTTGCAGGGGCAGAGGCCGTGACCGTCACCGTACCGGTACCAAGCAGAAGGGTCACCTCGCCGTTCGTGGAATTGATGGATGCGACCCCATCATCTCCCGATATGGAATAGGTAACATCATTCAGACCCTTTCCCAACAAGGTAGGAGCGTCGGTAAGCACATACGACTCGGTCTTTCCGTAAATGTTAACAGACTTCGACTGCTCACTGAATCTAAGGTTTCGTGCCTTCGGCTGACCGTCATCTAGCTTGTAGAGAGCGGTATTCGCACTATTAGAACTTGTGGTGCTAAACCACGAGTTGTTCGTGGAATAATAAATATAATGATTGTCGCTCTTAATCTTCGCTATACCAGAATTGTCGATTGCAATGTTCAAAGCGTGAACTTTTGTCAACTCTGCCGCCAAAGTAGAATTAGAGGTCGGATAGAAATATCTCTGAGCCGCATCGACATACAGATAGTAACCTGATTCTAACGTCATCTGGCAATCATCAAGTTCAGAGGATGTAATCGTGTCATCATCAACGTTAACTTCAATGGCATTGGCTTTATTCTTGTCGAAGTTTGCGCCATTCAAATAAGGCTTAAACACCTTGGATCCACTTTGATAGACGATCACGTATTTCGCTCCCACATCAAGGTCGTCCACCGACGAAACTTTGGTGTAAACACTCGGTTGTATACTCTCTATCGTGATTGTATACGTCGCTGTTCCTGTAGCATAGTTAACGTTATCCACGATGCCGGCAGCAGCCGTGGCCGTGATGGTAGCCGTCGCCCCTACCGTTGCGGTGGAGGCGATGGTGACGTTTCCGTTGGAATCGACGGTTGCAACAGCCGTATTGTCAGAAGAATAAGTCACCGCCGTATGGTATCCACTAAGCGTCGGCTTTTCCGTAAGCGGAGCCGGAAGGGTCTTTCCGAAGATATTGAAGGAGACCTCCTCCGGGTCAAAGGAAAGTACCTGTTCAACCGGCGTAGAATCCGTCACTGTCAATGTGTACGTGGCCGTTGCGCCCTGATACTGCGCTGAAGGCGCAGCCGTCGCGGTAATCACGACCGTACCCACAGCAACAGGGGTGACTGCACCCGTAGAGGGGTTGACCGTAGCGATGGAAGGATCGCTGGGGGAATATGTTACCGTGGTCTGGTGACCAGAAAGAACCGGTTCGATAAACTCTCCGCCGATATGCAGGTCATATTCGGCTGTGGTGGAACTGAAATTCAAGGTCTGTGGCGGACGGGCGGTAAAGATGTTGGTTTTCACCTTAGGGGCGGAAGAAGACGAAACTGACTTCCAACCGTTGTCATAATACGTATAATAAGTGGAAGAATTACCATTATAAACGCTGATATTCCAAAGCTTCTCGGCCTCGTAACTCCAAATCATATACTTGGTTACACTGGCATTAGAGCCTTCAACGGTGTAATTTCCATTGTTACTATGCCGCCACAAGTGCTCCGTTCCGCTGGTCAGAGTATGTGTTCCATAGTAATAATTATCGAGCTCAGGGGCATCTGCTGCCGTCCAGAGAAGCGCGGGATCCTCCTCCCTGGTAATCTGGTCGTTTTCAACCGTAACACTTTCCGCTTCAACAATTTCTCCGTTTCCTGCATTCTTGAGCGCCATGCCTCCGGACACAATCATATACTGATAACCGGAATCAAATTGTGTCGCCTTGTAATAAGTGACAAGAACCGTCTGACTGTTGATAACAGTGAGATCATAAAAGGCCGTTCCTGGCTTGTAGTCCGCATTTCCGTCGGCTGATGCAGTAATTCTGGTCGTGCCTTTCTTCAGTGGCGTAACCTCTCCGGTGACGGATACGGTCGCTACACCTTCGTCAGAAGAGTTATAGGTAACATCACCCTGGGCGCCGCTCAACGTGGGTTTGCTGGGTGTCCACGTGTTGGTACCCAAATCATACGTGGCAGCATCAACGCTGTAAGCCAACTGCTGCTCCGCACGCATGTCCTTCAGCTTGTATAGCTTCGTCCCGTAGGCGGGATCGAAGGTACCGTTGCTCGCAGCATGGTTCGTCCAGGCCTGGGCCTCGGTGTCGTAGTAGATGTACTGAGAACTTTTGTTGCCCCGGTAATAGACATAACCCGTCTCCACGTTCACGTTGTGGTTCTGCATGGTCTGGTTCGTCGCCACCTGCTTCGAGGTATTCAGCGCAACCGAATAGGTATAAGAGGTCTGCGCGGTGTTCATCAGGATTCCGAAGAAGTAGCCGCCGTTGGAGAAGTCATAGACATTGCCGCGGTTGTTGGAATCCGTGTTCGTGCCCAGCGTCCACTCCACATTCGACTGAAGGTCGGTCGGCACGGCGATGGTCATCGCGGTGGCGTCGAAAGCGGCTGCGGAAACGGCCGAGCCGTCCCTCACGAGGGCGAAGCCGTTGGAAACCAGGACATACTTCTCGCCGGCAACCAGTTCGGTGGCTTTCTCCAGATTGATGGTCACAAAGCGGTCCACCCTTTCCACTTTGTCCAGATTCAAATTGAACCGCTTCAAGCCATTGAGGGCGAATGTCTTCTCCACGAAGGGGAAGGTGTAGCGGGCGGCGTCGGTGGTGACGGTGATGGCGCCGGAATAGGTGCCGGGGGCGATGACCATGTACAGGTTGCCGTCGGCGATGGCCTCGTCCTTGTTGGCGGCGACAGGGGCCGACTGGGTCAGGGTGACGGTGGAGGCGCCCTCACCATCGGCCCAGGTCAGTTCGGGAATGTCGGCGGTTTCGTCCGTCGCATTCCAGGACACGCCGGTCAGGTCGATGGCCGCCGTACCCGCCACATGGCCTTCCGTAGCCTCGAGGGTGATGGATTCGACCGTCTCATTATTATGAGTCGATGAGAAAACGCGGAAGTCGATGACGGATCCGAGGTTGAGGAAACGGATGACGCCGTTGTACTCACCTTCCGTCACAACCTCGGCCGGGATACCCGCCAGAGGCATGGCCGAAATGGAACCGCCGGACTGTTCGGCCGGGAAAAGGACCTTCGATGCCGATACACTCGTATTACCCTCGACATAAGGATAATAGGCATACACCTTCGTTCCAACTGCAAGCGATGTAGAACTCTGGACATCAATGGTTTTCGGCGACGCATCTGTGTTCACAGCCGCCTCCAGTGACTCTGTAGGGGTGAACAGGCCTACATGGTCGTTAAGTTCCCAAAACACACCCTCATCGTTCAAATAGGCACGGGTATCGTCCCCGGCCAGCTCGAAGCGGTATTCATAGATCTTGTTTTCAACGGGGACTTCCTGTTCCTTCTCCGTGCAGGAAAAAAGGACAGGGCAAGCGGTAAGCACCGCCATCACGAGCGGAAAAACTGTCTTGTTCATAGTCTGCATGGATTAGGCCGGATAATACTCTTCCTCGTCGATGTCCAGTTTCCGGTTGTTGTCCGTGTTGAACGGCGATCCGTCCAGGAGATGCTCCTCGAAACGGACCTCCAACAGTTCCGCCTCAGGAGACTCGTAAAGAGAATGTGCTCCCATGTTCTTTGTGTGTTTCATTGTGTTTTTGTTATGATTATCTGTTATTGTTCCAACATCTTGTTCTGGAAAGCCCTGACGGTCTCCTCGGATATGCCCAGGGTGTTCACCACATAATTCACGGCCTTCGCCTGGAAGGTATTCCCATAGGTGCCGCCGGAAAGACCGGTTATGTAATCGATGCCTTGCGGATAGTAGTACCAGCTTGCCGAATCATCATTCCGCTGCCGGCTCTCACCGCCATCAAGGGCCGTACAAAAGGACGTCAATTCATAATCGATGTCGCACAGGTCCTGACGGACCCCCAGGATGGCTTCCAGCAGCATGCAGACATAAGCCGTCCGGTCCGCTCCCACTTTGCAATGGATATAGACAGCCTTGTCCGCCAATACGGCGGAAAGGATATCTCCGATCGTTATCTTCATCCGAGAGACCGTCTTCAGCTCTTCTATGCTGTTATATTGCTGGAGCGACTGGGTAATGCCCAGCGGATTCTTCTGGGCACTTCTTTCACGCAAGTCCACGTCCAGTCCAATACCCATATACTCCTTCAGATATGTCTTCTGCGCAGCCGTCGTTTTGTCCATATTGGTTCCCCGGAAAATGCGGTCATAAACGACCGTACGTCCGTCGGTCGTGACCAGACCGCCCAAATCCCGGCAATTGTTGGCATTTCCCATGTCGGAAGGACTGTCGGCCACCCGGACCATCCGGCGGCGGCCGAGGGTACGGAAGCGCCCCTCCGCAATCTGCGTATTGCCGCTGCGGACGACATACCAGTATCTCCGCCCGGGAATCAGGCTGTAAATGTCTGCCGAGGTCGATGTCAGGTTGGTGACATAAGCCATCTTTACCTGCTTCGTATGCTCCGCATCCGCATAGACAAGCACCGTGGCATTTTCGGAAGACGGCGTGGACCAGCTGATCGGCACCGGCTTGGGCCAATCGTAGCGGGTGTCACTCCCTTTCTCTTTACTGAACTGATAGACATAGGAGTAAGAATAGTCGTTCGGGTCATAGGGATGCGCCTCCACATAATCAAAGTATTCCGCAACCACGTCATTTTCCACACTGAATGCCGCCTCCGGATATACGTACAGCGTATAAGAGGCCGATGCGGCCGCGTAATCTTCGTCGGCCTCGGCGCTGGCCGTGATGACGGTCGAACCTTCGCCACGGATCGTAAGGGCACCGGATCCCGCATCCACGGTGGCAACGGACGAATTGTCGGATGTATATGTGACCTTCGTCTCCGCTCCGCTCAGCTGCGGGGCCCCCGCTACAGGGGCAACCGGAAGTGTCTGTCCCTCCGTGACATAAGTAAATGACGACGCGCTGAACCGGAGCGCCTGCTCCTTTTGTGCGGCTTCATCCAGCCGATAAAGCGCAAGTTCGCGGGAACTGTTATAGGTGGTACTTCCCTTAAAATATTTTGAACTAGTAGAATACTTGAAATAGTTGTTGCTGCCAGCCGTAATATTGACAACGCCTTTATTATCGACAGCTATCGATACGGCCGTACTGCGGTTCTGCCCGGCGGCAATGTTCGACCCGGAAGGGTAGAAATAGTACCCTTGCGCCGCTGTCGCCTTCATATAGTATTGGCCCGACGATGCGGTTTCCAGCACCACCTGGCAGTCTTCCACATGGTTGGAGGACGTCGCCCGGATCCGGTCATCTGTCACGGTAACCCCGAAAACGTTGTCCGCCGATGCCTTCAGGAACGAAGTCCCGTTTAAGATTGGTTTAAAAGCGTAAGGTCCAGTCGTCTGATAGACAATCAGATACTTTCCCCCGTCCACCAGCTCCGAGGCCGATTTCACCCGGACATACCACGCTTCCCGTTCGGCGTTGTCCAGGTTCATGTTGAACCGCTTGAGCCCATTGACCCGAAACTCCGTGTCCGTAAAGGAGAAGGTGTACGTGGCTGTCTGGGTCCTGACCGAGATCGTCCCGGAATAGGTCCCGGGAGCCAGGACCATGTACATATGCCCTTCCGCGGCCTCCTCCTTGGTTTCAGCCACATCGGCAGCCTGCCTTAAAGTGATGGAGGATGGCGTTGAGGCCGATAGCGGCCAATTCAGGGCAAGGGTCGATTCATCCCCGTAGGCGACCCCGGTCAAATCCAGTGTAGCTTCGCCGCTGACAGGATGGCTGCCCGCATTCGCCTGAAGCCGTATGGACTTGATCCGCTCTCCCGCATACTTGGTGGAAAAGACACGGAAGTCAATGACGGAACCGAGGTTCAGGAACCGAATGACCCCGTCAGTCTCTCCGGCTTGTGTCCGGAAAGGGATCCCGGCCAACGGCATTGCCGAAAGAGAGCCGCCCTGCTGTACCTCAGGAATGGTAATCCGGGTGGAAGTGACATCCGTATTCCCTTCCTGGAACGGATAATAGGCACAGATGCGGGTCCCGGTCGGCAGGGGCGATTCCGTGGACCATTCCACGGTCTTCGGCTGACTGGAAACATTCACATCCGCCCGCTGGGATGACGCGTTTCCCGGAAAAAGGCCCACGCCGTCACCTTCGGTCCAGAACACGCCTTCGTCTGTCAATGTCGCCTTCGTATCATCGTCCGCAAGGACAAAATGATACGTGTATCCCGACTTTCCGACGGAGACTTCCTCCTGCTGCTGTTCCGCACAGGAAAAAAGGGTGGAGACAGCAACCAGCGCTGCCACAAGGGTCATGGGGGTTCTCTTCATCCTTGTTCCAGATTAACGATGGACCTTGTTCCGGTTTCTCATTTTATCCCGTAAAACGGACCCCGCGGTCGCGGGGCCCGTTCAAAAATCATAAATGCTTTGTATTCAGTTGGTCAATAAAACTAGTCACCTCTGTCAGTTTTTCTTGTACAGGTGGACACCCGTGGTCTGGCTGCCGATCTTGAAGAACGTTTCGCTCCAGTAAATGTGCTGGCTGGAGGAGCCGCTGACCCAGTTAAGGTCAAACCCATTGGCGTCGCCGCTCACGGCTTTGGCACTCCAGGTACCGTTTGCCGAATTCGCATAGGCAACCCGGGACTGCGTGTTTCCGCTGGTATAGACGTAGTACAGATACCTGCCCTCTCCATTCTGGATGGTGATGTTGCTGCCGCTTTGGGTGATCGTAAGCTCGTACGAAACATAATCGCCGGAAATCACACCGGAGGCCGGGGTCACCGCCGCGGCGTTCGGGTTGCCCGTAACCGTCGTGAATACCTGAGCATCAGCAGGATTCACAACCAGATACTGACCCGTGGTGATGCCGGTCGCGAAGGAAACCTGCGTATAGGTCGGAGTCGTCGGATCCGGATCGGGATCGGTTCCCGGATCGGGCGTGGTGCCGCCTTCGTCCAGCTTGTAAAGAGCCATGTTGCTCGAAGAGCTGGTGCTGACCTGGAAATATCTGTTGGACGAGGAATAGCGCAGATTATAGCTGTCACGGACAATCGTCACGGTTCCGCCGTTCACCGTGAAGGTCGAACGGTAACCGTCATCCGAAGCATCAGCGACAAAACTCTGATTGTTCCTCCTGAGAATCAGATAACGCTCCACAGAAGCCACCCACATGGCGAATTTGTTCGTTCCGTCGAAATTCCGCAATTCAATCCGGCTGGCGTCCAGCTCAGAGGACGTAATCGTGTCACCGGAGATGGTCACGTCAACCGCATTGGCCGCGGAAGTCGTAAACGTGCTGCCGCTCACGATCGGATTGAACACCTTGGAGCTGCTTCCGTTGTCGTAAACCACCAGGTATTTTCCTCCCGCGACGAGCTCGCTCTGGGCCGTTACCTTCCTGTAAACAGAGCCTTCACCCGGGATGACGGGCGTAGTGTCCACGATCGTGATCGTGTAGGAAGCTTCGCCGGCCTTGTAGGTCTCGTTGCCGGAGGCGGAGGCGGTGATGGTGACGGTATCGCCCTTCTTCGCGGTCGTCATGATGGTGACCGCTCCGGTGGCGCTAACCTGGGCAACCGACTCGTCGCTGGAACTGTAGGTCACCGTGCCCTGGGCGCCCGTCAAGGCAGGGACGGCCACCGTCCAGGTGCTCGTGTACAGGTCATACTCGGCCGCGGAAGCGGAGAAGGAGATATCCTGGGCCTGGCGGCCGTCATCCAGCTTGTACAGGCAAATGCCGGTGGAATACGAACCGGATACCTGCTGGTTGCTGCTGAAGTAGTGGCTGCTCGTGGACCACACTATGTAGCGGACACTGTTCCCGCTGCCGTTCGAAATCTGGGCAATGCCATTGTTGAACGTGATGGCAAGTGCGTGAGATGCAGGGGATTCCGCCAGCAGGACACTGCTGGAACCGGACGTGCCGGGATAGATATACTTGGCCGCACGGTCCGCTTTGAGATAGTAGCCCGACTCCAGGGTGAACTCGTAATCCGACACGTCGGAGGACTCGATGACCCCGCTGGAAAGCGTCACGTCCACAGCGGAAGAGGTCGCCTTCGCGAACTGCGTGCCGGCATCGTTCAGGACCGGATTGAACACCTTGGGCGTGTTGTCCGTAGTGGTCGTTCCCTCGTAAACAATCAGGTACTTGGCACCTGCTTCGAGATCGTCCACGGAGGTCACCTTATTGTACCTCGAAACATTCGGATTACTGTTCACGATGGTAATCGTGTAGGAGGCCTCACCCGGCTTGTAGGTGTCGTTGCCGGCTGCACGGGCGGTAATCGTGGCAGTGTCGCCCTTCTTCGCCGTCGTCATGATGGTGATGGCGCCGGTGCTGCTCACCTGAGCCACCGCTTCGTCGCTGGAGGAGTAAGTTACCGTGCCCTGGGCGCCGCTCAGGGTAGGTACGGCCACCGTCCAGCTTTCGGTATACAGGTCATACTCGGCGGCGGAAGCGGAGAAGGCAATCTCCTGGGCCTGGCGGGGGGCCTTCGCAGAATACAGATAGGTATTCGGTTGGCTGTTATACTCAAACTTCCAGCCTCCGTCATAGGTCAGATAGAAAGTGTTGGAGGCGGAGCTGATCTGGTACAGGTGCTCGCCGTCATAATCCCAGACATAGTATTTCTTGGTCCCGGGAATTTCGCCGATCGCACCGGTCTGCGTCGCTCCATTGGAATTGCGCTGCAGGTATTGTCCACCGTTACTCAGCGTGAAATGACCCGCTGCGGAAGTACCGGAATAATACTCCACGTGTTCGGCAGCCGTCCACAGGGCAACTTCACCTTCGGAAGCCTCGAACGTGTTGCTGCTGATGGTGATCGCCTTGACACCCAGCGAAGTACCGTCTACCGTCATGGCGTTATTGCCGGAGACAACGACATACTCTTCACCGTCTTCCAGACTCTCTGCCAGGTAATAGGTCTTCGTCTGCGTGGATGCAGGCGTCGTGTCCTTGATGGTCAGCATGTAAGAAAGGGCCGTCTGCTTGTAGAGAGGCGCAACGGCGGAAGCGGTCGCAGTGACAACGGCGACACCCTTGGCGACCGGAGTCACAACGCCCTCGGCCGTCATGGTAGCGCAACCTTCCGGGGTGCAGGAAATCTCCCAGGTCACGGTAGCGCCTTCGACGGCACCGGTCAGGGCCGGGGATTCATACGTACCGCCATTATAGAGATCGTACGTGTCTTCCGAGATCTCGGAACCGCCCTTCATGAACTTCAGCGGCTGATCCTCCGGATCCGGCGTGCTGTCGGTCACGGTGAGGACATACTCGGCCTGGCCGGCCAGGTAGCCGGTCACGGCGGAGACGAACACGGAGATGGTGGTTTCGCCGACGCCCTTCGGAGTCACGACACCGGTAGTGGAGACGGTGGCGACGGCCGGGTCGCTGGACTCATAGGTCAGGGTCGCACCGGTGACAGCACCGGTCACAGTCGGGGAGACATAGGTACCGCCCGTGTACAGGTCGAAGGAATCGGCCTCAATGGCGGAACCGGCCTTGGTAAAGCTGATGTTCTGCGGAAGCGGGTCGCCGGGACCGGGCTCGGAGGAACCGGAGCCGGCCATGTTCACGGCGATGCTCTTGAAGTCAGGAACCTTGAACGTGAGGGCCTTGCCGCCTGCGAACTCCTTGGTGAGGGTCTGGGCATTGGTAATGACCTCGATCTTCGTGATCCGCTTGGTGCCCGTGAGGGAGACGAAATAGGCATTGAAGATGCCCTCGGCCGGCATGGCGACGCCGGTGCCGTAGTCCAGCGTCAGGACGTTGGAACCGGAATTGTCAAAGGCGACCGTACCGTCTTCAAAGTTCACGTCGTCATAGGCGGCGGAGCCCGTGAGCTTGTCGGAGGAATAGATCTTGACCTGCTTGATGGCCGCGTCCTCGACGTTCATGATGGACAGCCGGGAGATGGCGACCGGGCGGACGAACTTGAGGTTCACCTGCTTGCCGGCCTGCGTGTCGCTGAAGTCCTGCAGGCTGGAGCCCACGATGAAGTCGGCGTGCGGGTCGATCAGGGTCGAGGTGGCCGGATACTGGGTGGCCGGGACCGTGAACTTTTTGTTCCCGTCCTGCGGCGCAACGATGGAAGTGTACTGGTACACCTCATTGGCGCGGGTGCGGGGCGCATTATTGGACGGCGGATTGACGATGATGGTCATGTTGGAGAAGTCGGCCTTGAACAGGGCGATCTCATAGTTCCCTTCGGAAGCTCCGGGGATGTCCATCTCCACGTCTTCACCTTCGATGCGTTCGTCACCGTTGATTTCATAGATGTGGACGTCGGCCAGATTGGTCTCTCTCCAATCCGGGACGAACTTGAGGGCGAGCCCGGTACGGGTGTCGCCGCCCAGCTGGGCCTGGAAGGTGACAGTACGGATGGCACTGTCGATGTCTTCCTCGTGGACCTTGTTGCAGGATCCCAGACCGAATACGGTCAATGCGCAAAGCGCGAGGGTAATGTATCTTTTCATACGACTTGGAATAAGCTAAAGGTTTTCATCATCACCGGGGTTCCACGGGAGGTCGTCTCCCGGTGTGTTGACCCCGCTGGGGCCGCAGACAACGCTCTCCAGGGAGAGGTTGACGCTCCGCACGGCCGGAGTGCAGTAAGGGGTTCGCATTTCAGTCTGTTTCATATAGTCGGAAATTTATTCAAGCATGTCGTTCTGGAACTGGACGATCTGGGCATGGGTGACACCCATATCCTGCGCGAAGAGAATGACCCTGTCCTGGAAAGTCGCTCCCGAAGGATAATTGTCATTGATGTAAGTCACGCCCTTTCCGCTGCCGGAATAATAATAGTTGTTGCTCGACCAGGAAGCGGTGCGGGCACGGGTGCCGACAGCTCCGGCGAAGGACGTCAGTTCGTAATCGACGTCGCACATGTTCTGCGGAATACCCAGGAGACCTTCGAGGACCATGCACACGAAACCGGTCCGGTCGGCGCCCACGGCGCAGTGGATGTAGGCATGCTTGCCCGAATGCACCGCGTTGAAGATGTCTCTCAGGGTATTGCCCATCTTGTTCCTGTTGGTCAGGTCGTTCATGCTGCTGTAAGTCTCGTCGGAAACGGTGATTCCCAGGGGATTCCTGCCGGTGGACTCGCGGAGGTCCACATCCAGCCCGATCTTCATGTAGTTCAACAGACAGTTCCTGGCTTCTTTGGCTTTTTCCGTATCCGTAAGGCTGTCCATGTTAGATCCGCGATACAGGATGCCGAACTTGATTTTTTTGCCGTTTGTCGCCACCTGACCGCCGAGATCGCGGCAGTTATTGGCATAGCTCTGACCATACCTGCTGTCGCCGACTTTGATCATGCGGCGGCGGCCGGTGGTATTGAACTGGCCCGTGGAGAGCGTATTGCCGTTATTGGTCACCTTGTAGTAATAAGTACGGCCCGGGATCAGATTGTACACATCGGCGGACGTGGCGGAGCTGCTGCTCACGGAAACGCTCAGCTCCTCGCTGGTCATGGCTGCGTCGTTATAGATGTACACGACCTTGGAACCGTTGCCGGAGGTGGGGTTGGACCAGCTCACGGGAACCGGTTTCGGCCAGTCGAGACGGTTGTTCTCACCCGTTCCGTTGCTGTAGTTTGTCACATAGGAATAGGAATAGTCCGACGGGTCGTAGGGATGCTGCTCCACGTAGTTGAAATATTCCTCCACGCGGGCATTCTCGATGCTGTAGGTCATCGCGCCCGAAGCGGGGATGATCGTCAGCGTGTAAGAAGCGGAACCGGCATAATAGTTGTCGTTGCCGGGGGCCGTCGCCGTGATGGTGGTCATGCCGGAGCCGACAATGCGCACCTGCGTCCCGGAAATGGTCGCAACGCCGGTGTTGGAAGAACTGTAGGTCACCGCGGTCTGCGCGCCGGAGACGGTCTGGACGGGATAGCTGCCCCCCACGGTGTAGCCGCTGCCCAGGGTCCAGTTCACGTTGGACTGGGCGAAGGTCAGATTCTGGTCCTGCTTGGCGGGCGTAGGCGTAGAGCCGCCGTTCTTCTGGTACAGGTGGACACCCACGCCGACACCGCTGCCGCCGATCTTGAAGCGGTTCTGGCCGCTGCCGGACATCGAGGCCGTCTTGTAGTACAGAACCTGGTTCGTCGTCGAGGAAGAGTTCATCTGGGTCGTGTTGAACTCGAACGCGCCGTTATTGACCGTCAGGTGATACGGATACGTGACGTTGGACTGGGCGTTGACATAGCGGAGACCCGTGGTGCCGTTGCCGTTGGTGTAGTCGCACACCAGGTACTTGCCGTCGTTGAATCTCAGGTAGTAGTTGGAGCCGCTCTGCTCCACGGTGAATTCGTAGGCGGAGAGGGTGTTGTTGGCATCGGAGATGACTCCGCCGGCCGGGGAGACAGAAACGGCAGAACCGTCCACATTGCCCATGAACAGCTGGTCATCCGCGACGGAGGTGATCACATAGGTGGCACCGGCGGTAAGCGCATCCACCTTCACATAAGCGTTGCCCGTCACCGGGGCGGCGACGATCGTCAGCGTGTAGCTGGCGGTCGCGGCATTGTAGCTGCTGCTGGCAGCCGCCGTGGCAACGATGGTGGTCGTGCCGGCAGCCACGATGCGGATCTGGCCGTTCACGATGGTGGCGACGTTCGTGTTGGAGGAGGTGTAGGTCACCGCGGTCTGTGCGCCGGAGACGGTCTGGATCGGATAGCTGCCGCCCACGGAATACCCGTTGCCGAGGGTCCAGCTCACATTGGACTGGGCGAAGGTCAGGGTCTGGTCCTGCGGGGTGGGCGTAGGCGTGGAACCGCCGCTCTTCAGGTACAAGTGGACACCCACGCCGACACCGCTGCCGCCGATCTTGAAGCGGTTCTGGCCGCTGCCGGACATCGAGGCCGTCTTGTAGTACAGAACCTGGTTCGTCGTCGAGGATGAGTTCATCTGGGTCGTGTTGAACTCGAACGCGCCGTTATTGACCGTCAGGTGGTACGGATAGGTAACGTTGGACTGGGCATTGACATAGCGGAGACCGGTGGTGCCGTCGCCGTTGGTATAGTCGCAGACCAGGTATTTTCCGTCGTTGAACTTCAGGTAGTAGTTGGAGCCGCTCTGCTCCACGGTGAACTCATAGGCGGAGAGGGTGTTGTCCGTGTCGGTGATGACGCCGCCCACCGGGGAGACGGAAACGGCCGTACCGTCCGCATTGCCTTTGAACAGCTGGTCGTCCGCGACGGAAGTGATCAGATAGGTGCCGCCGGCGGTAATGGCGTTCGCCTTGGTGTAGGTCGGGTTGGTGCCCGGCTGGGGATCGACCGGGGTCGTGCCGCCTTCGCCGTCCAGTTTGTAGAGCTGGATGCGGCGGGTGTCGGAACCGGAGGAGTAACCGAACGCGTTGGAGGAGTAGCCCAGGTAGTACTTGTTGTAGCCGCTGGAATTACCGGAGCTCAGGACCTGTACACCGCTTTCCTGCGGGGTGGCGCCGCTCTGATACTTGAAGGCGTGATAGTAGGTCGTAGCGCTGCTGCTGTAGGAGTTCGTCCGGGTGTTGGTATCCTGGATCTGGATCGCGCTGCTGGAGTAGAAAACATACTTGCCGTCGGTGTTGATGACGTTGTAGGCGCGCTGGCCGGAAACGTTCGCGTGGTCAACGCCCGCATCAGAAACCGTAAGAGCGTACCTGGCAATGTCATTGGTCGCGGCGATGCGGCCGTTGCTGACAGTCACGTTCACCGCATAGTTGGAGACGTTGGAGAAGGCGGCGAAGGCCTTGCCGGCGCTCTCGTCCACGAAGAGGTAGGTGCCGTCCCAGCTCGCGGGCTCGGAGGTTACCTTCACATAGGCGCTGCCGGTCGCCGGGGCGGTGCCGTTCTTGATCTCGAGGGTCATCGTGGCGGTGGCGCCGTAGTAGGTGGCGGTCTCCGCGGCGGTGGCCGTGATGGTGGTCGTACCGGCGGCGTTGATCTTCACCTTGTTGCCGTCCACGATCTGGGCGACGGAGGTGTTGGAGGAGGTGTAGGTCACGGTCGTCGCGGCGCCGGAAACCTGCGGCAGGGAATACGTGCCGCCCACCTCATAGGTGTCACCCAGGGTCCAGGTCACAGACGGGTTCGCGAAGGCGATGGTCTGGTTCTGCTTGCTGCTGTCCAGCTTGTAGAAACGGGTGTTGCTGGTGGAATTGGTGCGATAGGTGAAGCCGGCACCGGAACCGGAATGATAGAAGTAGTAGCTGCCGGACTGGACCGTCGCGCCGTTGGTGCCGCTGCTGATCGAGAAAACGGAAGCGGAAGCCTCGTTCACGAACGAGATACGGTAGTTCTGCGTCGGGACGACGAGGTACTCACCGGTCTTGTTGACCTTGATCTTCCAGCCGTTGCCGGAAGCGCTCAGGGTCACTTCACCGCCAATCACGTCGGCATCTTCCGTGGTGATGGTGGTAGCGGTATTGCTGAGGCCCTGCAGGACCTTGTGAGGGATAACCTGTCCGTTGGAAACGGCACCCTGGCTGCTCGTCCAGCTCTTCGTCTCCACGTTCGGGAACAGGGCGACGGAAAGCTCACCGGACTCGGAACCGGCAATCACATAAGTGCCCGCGGTAATGGCGTTGGGGGCGACATAGGTATAGGTGCGATTCGTCGGAGTGACGGCAGCCTCGGCGATGATCAGCTGGAAGGAGGCCTCCGCGGCATTGTAATCGTCATCCTCCGCGGCGACCGCCAGGATGGTGGTGGTGCCGACGCCGGCGATACGGACCTTGCCGTCCGAAATCGTCGCGACCTCGCTCTTGGAGGAGGTGTAGGTGACGGCGGTATGGGCACCGGCGACATCCTGCGGCAGGTCATAGACACCGCCCACGGCATAGGTGTCACCCAGGGTCCAGGTGATGGTCTCGTTGGCGAAGCTCAGGGTTTGGTCCTGCTTGATGGACGGACCGTCGGGATCGTTCTGGTGGATCTCGTCGAACTTCAGGTTGAGCTTCTTGATGCTGCTCGGGTTGAACGTGGCCCCGTCGGGGAGGCTATAGACATGGTAGAAAACGATCTCCTGGTCCGGAGCGGACGGATGGACCGCCGTCACCTTGACCTTGAGCTGGCCGCCGGGGGCTACGCTGAACGGGATGGCGCCGGCATAGAAGGTAGCTTTCGCGCCCGCGGCAATGGGCTCGCCGTCATCGACCCGCACGGTCACATTGGAGGAGGTGGTGCCGTCGGGGGTCCATTCCACGGTGTCGTTGGTCAGGTCACCGACAAATTTGCCGCTGACCGGATCGGGAGCAGCGATGACGATGTTTTTCACCACGATCGGGCTGTCCGTGTCATTGGTGACAATATACTCCATGACGGTCAGCGCGTTGCTCATATACACGTTGAGCTCGGCGCTACGCGGCATGTTGACCGCCTTGCCGTAGAGGGGGAAACCCTCGCCGGCGAGGTGGGCCTTGCTGTTGTTGCCGGTCTGGACCAGTTCGGGCTGGACCGTAATATGGATGGCCTCCGCGGAGACATTCTCCTCGCGGTACGGATAAATCATGTACCAGTTGTTGTATTCGGCAACATCCGATACGCGGCCTTTGAAAGCGTTGTTCTCGCCGGAGAAATAGAACCGGCTGGGATAGTAGGTCGTGCCGCCCTCCTCGATGTGGAGGACCGTCAAGGCATCGTCGGCGACCCAGACCGTGCTGTTCCCGTCATTGGCAGTACGGGTTTCAGCCAGGTCAGCCACCACGGTAAGGTCATAGGAAAGACGCTCACCTGCGATGTCAACTTCCTTGGCCGTTTGGCAGGAAACGGCGCAGATTGCCCCCAGAAGGGCTGTCCATACGAGATGGATCAGGGTGTTCTTTTTCATGTATTTGTCAGGGTTTTGATTGTCAGAATTGCAAATCTGCCGGTGAATCAATTGAGTTCTTCCGGATCCTCCTTCCAGTCGCCTATGCTCTGGAGGAAGGAATAAGACATGGGAATTTCCCGTATCTTACACTGCGGCGCGGAATAATCCGCGCGAAATACTTCTTTGATGTCCATAAATCATTGAATAACTGTTCCCCTCCCCGTTCAGGAGAGCGTTCCAAATAGCGAAGATATTTAATTTTCTGCAGGAGGCAAAACCAAACCCTTGATACACGGCGTTTTAATAGTTTTTTAAGGTTTTTTTAAGGTTCTAAACCCACATTTTTCGACCGTTAGGCAATGAAAAAGGCCACGAATGAAAAAATATTTTTAAAATCCTTTGCGACAAAAGTAATTCTTCGTACCTTGCAATATGGACAGATTCAATCTCGTACGGGAATCCTTCATGAAGAAGGCGCAGCCCGTGGACAACCCGGAAAGACTGCCGTCGGAGTATTTCGGCGAACTGGTCTTCGACCGGAACAAGATGCAGAAATATTTGGACTCCAAGACATTCTACGCGTTGCTGGAGTGCATCGAGGGCGGGAAACCGCTGGACCGGAAGACCGCCGACGGCGTGGCTGTGGGCATGAAGACATGGGCCCTGGAGCACCATGTGACGCATGTCACCCACTGGTTCCAGCCCCTCACTGAAGGGACGGCTGAAAAGCACGACTCCCTCATCGACTATGACGGCCGGGGCGGCGTAATCGAAACCTTCGACGGAAAAGCCCTCGCACAGCAGGAACCGGACGCATCGTCCTTCCCCAGCGGCGGTCTCCGGGCAACCTTCGAGGCACGCGGCTACACAGCCTGGGATCCCACCTCGCCGGTCTTCATCCAGGACGACACCCTTTGCATCCCCACGGTATTCATCTCCTATACCGGCGAAGCCCTGGACTACAAAACACCTTTAAAAAAGGCGTTGAAAGCCGTATCCGATGCGGCCGTCCCCATCTGCCGCCTGTTCGATCCGTCCGTGAACAAAGTCTTCTCCTACCTGGGCTGGGAACAGGAGTATTTCCTGGTCGATGAAGGCTTGTACGCCGCCCGGACAGACCTCATGATCACCGGCCGGACGCTCTTCGGTCACAATTCCTCCAAGGACCAGCAGCTGGACGACCACTATTTCGGCGCCATTCCTTCCCGCGTCGCAGCCTTCATGCGTGACCTGGAAATCGCCGGACACAGGCTGGGAATTCCCATCAAGACGCGCCATAACGAAGTGGCGCCCAATCAGTTCGAACTCGCACCCATCTACGGGGAAACGAACCTTGCGAACGACCAGAACCAGCTGCTGATGAACATCATGCACGCCATTGCCCGCAAGCACGGGTTTGTCGTGCTCCTGCACGAGAAGCCCTTCGACGGGGTGAACGGTTCCGGCAAGCACAACAACTGGTCGCTGGGGACCGACACCGGCACGCCCCTCATGGCCCCGGGCAAGGACGCCCTCGGCAACCTCCAGTTCATCACGTTCTTTGTCAATGTGCTCGCGGCCGTCCAGAAACACAACGGCTTGCTCAAGGCCACGATCGCCAGCGCGACCAATGCGCACCGCCTGGGCGCGCACGAGGCCCCGCCGGCCATCGTCTCCGCCTTCCTGGGCCGTACGATGACTTCCGTCCTCCGGAAGCTGCTGGAGGTCCCTTCCGATACGCCTATCGAAATCGCCGGCAAGAAGGGCTCCCGCATGGGCCTCGTGGAAATCCCGGAAATCTTCCTGGACAATACCGACCGCAACCGCACCTCGCCCTTCGCTTTCACCGGCAACCGGTTCGAGTTCCGCGCCGTGGGATCGAGCGCCAACTGCGCCGGTGCGATGACCACCCTGAACGCCGCTGTCGCCGAGCAACTGCTTGATTTCAAGGACGCTGTCGATGTTGAACTCGCCACCGGCAAGACCCTGCAGGTGGCCGTCATGGACACGCTCAAGCCCATCATCGCCTCCATCATTGATACGGTCTGCTTCGACGGAAACGGCTACACGGACGAGTGGAAGGCCGAGGCGGCCCGCCGCGGACTGGACACCGAGACCAACGTCCCCACGATGTACTGCGAGTTCCTGAAGCCCTCCGCCATAGAGATGTTCACCCGCACCGGGGTTTATACGGAAAAGGAACTGGAGGCCCGCAACGAGGTCAAATGGGAGATCTACGCCAAGAAGGTCCAGATCGAAGCCCGCGTGATGGTGCGCATGTCCATCAACCACATCATTCCCGCCGCCGTCGCCTACAAGGCCTCACTCCTGAAGGAAGTCTCTTTGTATGAGAAGGTTTACGGAGACACAGAGGGCTGCGCCTCCGAACTGGCCATCCTGGACGACATCACCCGCTATGTGGAGGAGGTCCGCCAGCGCGCCCGCCAGGTCGAGGACGCCCGCGTGGAAGCCGACGCCATCGAGGACGCCTACGCCCGCGCCAAGGCCTTCTCCGACATCGCCAACATGCTCTTCGCCCTCCGCAAGCCCATCGATGCCCTCGAGGAAGTCGTGGACGACAAACTCTGGCCCCTCCCGAAGTACCGCGAACTCCTGTTCATTTCGTAATTTGACGAAAGTTTGCTATTTTTGCACTGCAAAACGGGTTTCATGCCCGCAGGCCGGCCCCTTAGCTCAGTTGGTTAGAGCAGCGGACTCATAATCCGTGGGTCGTGGGTTCAAGTCCCCCAGGGGCCACGAGAAAAAACAGCCGATATGGCTGTTTTTCTCGTTTGAGGGGGCTCTGCCCCCTATTATCCCCCGCGGCTCCCGCGCTATAAGTCCTCGTTCCTCGGACCCGCGCTCCGCCGGGCCGTCTGATGACGGCCTTGCACCTTCGAATCACTGTTTTCTCGTTTGAGGGGGCGCTGCCCCCTAATACCCCCGCGGCTCCCGACCTATACTCCCACTGGACGCATTTGCGGAAAATTGGCCACCGGGGCCGCTCCACGTGCCGACGCGGCACGGTTTTGCGGGGAAACAGCCTATTTCGCAGCCGCGTCGGCAAGCAGACGGCCCTGCAAGGCCGAAATGCCGCAAATGCGTCCGCAGGCTCCGCCGGGCCGTCTAATGACGGCCTGGATAAGAAAACCCCCGCCATACCTGGTATGACGGGGGCTCGGTTTCAGGGGTCGGTTCAGTGACCTCAGACCTTGATCTCGACCTCGACACCGGAGGGGAGTTCGAGCTTCATGAGAGCATCGACGGTCTTCGCGTTGGAGTCGTCGATGTCCAGAAGACGGACATAGGAGTCGAGTTCGAACTGCTCGCGGGACTTCTTGTTCACGAAGGTGGAGCGGTTCACGGTGAAGATCTTCTTGTGCGTAGGAAGGGGAATGGGACCATTGACCTTTGCACCCGTAGCCTTCACAGTATCGACGATCTTGCTGGCGGACTTGTCCACGAGCATATGGTCGTACGACTTGAGTTTGATTCTGATTTTCTGGCTCATTTCTATAACTTTTTGTTTTTGTCTGAACTTTACTCGTCGTCAAAGGACATCCGGCTGTAGCCGCTCTTCTCGACGATGTCCTTGGCCAGGTTGGCCGGGACCTCGGCGTAGTGGTCGAAGGTCATCGTGCTGGTGGCGCGGCCCGAAGAAAGGGTGCGCAGCACGGT
>Ga0247611_10002767_pt1 | contig 27294 bp, 20 predicted proteins | sample 177DNAGHGhighgp2_FD_192422 | JGI IMG/M metagenome (GOLD analysis project Ga0247611, IMG submission 192422) | Sheep rumen microbial communities from Palmerston North, Manawatu-Wanganui, New Zealand - 1770 DNA GHGhigh gp2 | ecosystem: Host-associated > Mammals > Digestive system > Stomach > Rumen... | reverse complement strand
GGTGGCACATGCTTCCGTTAAAACGCCCACTGCGCTGGCCGATCTTTTCCTGCAGGCGTACCAAGCACAGGATGCCATCCTGGACCGCTCCCGTGGCCGGATTGGCATGGCTGCCACCCGGCTGCTGAACCGGGAGGAGCTGCGGCTCAAGACCCTGGATGCCCGCGTGCAGCAGGCTGTGCAGCGCCGCATCGGGGATATGGACCGGCAGGTGAACGCCGTGCAGGCCCGCATCCGCCTGGCGCTCACCAAAAAGCTGAGTGCGCATGAGAATGCCCTCCTGCGTGCCGCCGGCCGCATTTCCCGTGGGCTCACCGCTAAGTATACCCAGGTGGCCCGCCAGCGGGATGCCGCCGCGCACCGGCTCCAGTTTGCCGCCGCATCCCGTATCGGCCAGGAAGTAAGTGCCCTGGCGCTCAAGGAAGCCCGTATCAAAGCCACGGACCCGCGCAATATCCTGGCGCTGGGGTACGTGCTGGTTACCGGCAAGGACCACCAGGTGCTCAAGACCGTGGACAAGGTGGCCGTAGGGGACCGGATTGGCGTCCGTTTCTCGGACGGCGCCCTCACCGCCAAGGTGGACGAAATTTACAGTGAAACCATTGACAACAAAAAAGTGAACATCGCATGAACGAGAAGTTTGATTACGCAAAGGCCATTGCAGAGCTGGAGGCCATTGCGGCCAAGGTAGAGAACCCGGAAACCAAGCTGGACGATATCGACGCCCTGGTGGGGCGCAGCAAGGAACTGCTCAAGCAGTGCCGGGAGTACTTGCGCACCGTGAAGGAGAAGATTGATTCACTGGACAAGGAATGATACAAAACGATTAACCGATATGCAAAAGATTTACGAGACCGACCCCTGGCTCATGCCGTACAAGGACGCCATAGACGCCCGGCACGAGCATATCTGGCAAACCCTCAGACATATTGCAGGTGACGGCAAGCTCAAAGATGCCGTGAACAACCACATGTTCTACGGCCTGCACAAGTGCGAGGACGGCAGCTGGGTGTTCCGCGAGTATGCCCCCAACGCCAACAAAATCTTCCTGATCGGAGACTTCAACAACTGGAAGCGCACGGACGGCTATGCCCTCCGGCCCATCGGCGGCGGCAACTGGGAGCTGAAACTTCCCGCCCTGTTCCTCAAGCATGGGGAACTGTACAAACTGTACATCGAATGGCCCGGCGGCGGGGGAGAGCGCCTTCCCTCCTATGCCACCCGTGTAGTTCAGGACGAGGTCACCAAGGTGTTCAGCGCCCAGGTGTGGGATCCGGAGAAAAAATATGTCTGGAAGCATGAGCATGCCGGCAAGCGCCCCAATCCGTTCATCTACGAGTGCCACATTGGCATGGCATCGGAGAAGGAAAAAGTGGGCACCTTTGAGGAATTCCGCCGGGATGTCCTTCCGCGTGTAAAAAAACTGGGCTACGATACCCTGCAAATCATGGCCCTGCAGGAGCATCCGTATTACGGTTCCTTCGGCTATCAGGTGAGCAATTTCTTTGCCCTCAGCTCGCGTTTTGGTACCCCGGAGGAGTTTAAGGCTCTGGTGGACGACGCCCACGGAAAAGGCATCGCCGTCATCATGGATATTGTCCACAGCCACAGTGTGAAAAATTCGCTGGAGGGCCTGGCCTATTTTGACGGAACGGATTACCTGTACTTCCACAGCGGCCCCAAGGGGGACCACCCGGCCTGGGGCTCCCGCTGCTTTGACTATGGCAAGGACGCTACCCGTTACTTCCTGCTGTCCAACGTAAAATACTGGATGGAAGAGTACCACATAGACGGTTTCCGCTTCGACGGGGTCACCTCCATGCTGTACTGGGACCACGGCCTGGGCAAGGACTTCGGCAATTACAGCCTGTATTTTGACGGTGGCGTGGACGAAGACGCCGTCATTTACCTGGCGCTGGCCAACATGCTGGTCAAGGAAATGAGCCCCAGCGGCTTCTGCATCGCGGAAGATATGTCCGGCATGGCCGGCCTGGCCGCCCCGTTCCAGGCTTTTGGCGTGGGCTTCGACTTCCGCATGAGCATGGGCGTGGCAGACCACTGGATTAAGTGGATCAAGGAAAAGAGCGACGAGCAGTGGTCCATGGGCGAGGTCTGGTGGGAACTTTCCAACAAGCGGGCCGACGAAAAAACCATCTCTTATGCGGAGTGCCACGACCAAGCCCTGGTGGGAGACAAAACCATCATCTTCCGCCTCATGGACAAGGAGATGTACTACTGCATGAACAAGGGCTCGCAGAACGATATCGTGGACCGCGGCATAGCCCTTCACAAGATGATCCGCCTGGTAACGGCCGGTACCGCCGGCAACGGCTATCTCAACTTCATGGGCAATGAGTTCGGCCATCCGGAATGGATCGATTTCCCGCGGGAAGGGAACGGCTGGTCGTTCAAGTATGCCCGCCGCCAGTGGTCGCTGGCCGACAACCCGGATTTGCGCTATGGCATGCTCAATCAGTTCGACCGGGATATGGTGCATCTTTTCCGCAAGGAAAACCTTCTGGCTCAGCGCCCTGAGCTTTTGGTGGCGGACGAAGAAAAGAAAATCTTGATTTTCAAACGGAAAAACTGTATCTTTGCGCTGAATTTCTCGCCCACCGGATCCTTCGCGGATTATGGCTTTTCGGCCCCGGCGGGGGACTATGTGAATGTGCTGGACAGCGACCAGTCCGTATACAACGGATTCGGCCGCCTGCAACTGGGTGAACGTCACACAGCCTTGCCCGAGAGATGCCCGAACGGCAATCAGGCCTACGACCACACCCTCAAGGTGTATCTGCCGGCCCGTTGTGCCATGGTTTTGAAGCAAGAATAAATTCATTTATATGGCTTTTTTGAAATTCAACAAGTCTGAACTCGTCAATCTCGAGTATTCCCTGAAACGCGAGATTATTTTGGCGAACAAGACCGGTGCGTACTGCAACACGTCCATCGTCACTTGCAACACGCGGCGTTACCACGGCCTCCTGGCCGTACCGGTGGAACAGTTCGGCGGCTACAGGCACATTTTGCTGAGTTCCCTCGATGAGAGCCTCACCCTTCGCGGCAAGCGTTTTAACCTGGGTATCCATTGCTACGGCGATGTATACGAGCCGCGCGGGCACAAGTACATCGTGGACTTCGATGCAGATCCCGTTCCCACCGTCATCTACAAAATCGGGGAGATGGTCTTCCGCAAGACCATCGTCCTTTGTCCCGATGAGAACCAGCTTCTCATCAAGTATGAGTTGGAAAAAGCACCCGCCAAGGTGAAGCTGGAGCTCAAGCCTTTCCTGGCTTTCCGTAACTTCCATGCCCTCACCGGAGAAAACGACCAGGCCTGCACGGACTATGAGCCCGTACAGAACGGCGCCGCCTTCAACATGTATCCGGGCTTCCCGGACCTGAACCTGCAGCTGAGCACCTCGGCCAGTGCGTTCAAGTACGCTCCGGACTGGTACAAAGGCATCACCTATTCGGACGAGATGCGCCGCGGCTATGACTGCCGCGAGGACCTCTGGGTGCCCGGCACCTTTGAGACGGAGCTCAAGCCCGGCGATTCCATCGTGTTCGCCGCAACGGCAGGGGAGCCTGCCAATGCCACTGCGCTCAAGCGCAAGTTCACGGCAACGGTGGACAAGATCGGTCCCATCACCTCCTTCCATGACCAGCTGGTCCGCCAGTGCAACTCCCTTATCCGGGTCGACAATGGCAAAAAACGGATTGTAGCCGGTTACAGCTGGCTGTTCACGGGCCTTCTGCGGGAAACCCTGGCTTCCCTGGCCGGTCTTACGCTGTATGCCAACGGAGATGCCAAGCTGTTCGAGGAAATCCTGGATAACCTCATTGCCGACGAACAGGAGCGCCTTACGCGCCGCACCACGCAGGTGGAAGCGCCGCTTTACCTGGCCATCACCCTGCAGCAGTACATTGCCTTCGGGGCCGACGAAAAAGCCGTCTGGGCCAAGTACGGTCCGGTGCTGAAGCGTGTCATCGAAAGCTACTTGCCCGGTGTCCGCCAGGAAGTGGCCATGCAGCCCAACGGCCTCCTGTGGGCCCAGAAGGATGGCGTGGCCCTCACCTGGATGAACGCATATATCAACGGCCGCGCCGTTACGGAACGCGCCGGCTATCAGGTAGAAACCAACGCCATGTGGTACAATGCCATCGCGTTTGCCCTGGAGCATGAGCGCAAGAACAGCGCTTTCTACAAGAAGTGGACGCCCATCAAGGAACTCATCGAGCAAAACTTCCAGCCGTTGTTCTGGAATGCAGACCTTGGCTTCCTGGCAGACTATGTGGACAACGCCGGTCAGCACATGGAACTGCGCCCCAACCAGCTGTGGGCCGTTTCCCTGGACCACCGCTGCGTGGACGACGAAGTCATCAGCGAGGTCATGCGCGTGGTGAATGCAGAGCTGGTCACCCGCCGCGGTATCCGCACCCTGAGCCCGCGCGACGTCCGTTACAAGGGCGTTTATGAGGGAACGCAGCTGCAGCGGGACGAGGCCTACCACAACGGTTGCGCCTGGCCTTATCTGCTGTCCCAATACTGCTACGCCAGCTTCAACATGATGGGCAAGAACTTCATCAAGCGGGCGGAATGGCTCACAGAAGGCTTTTACGAGGACCTCTCCAAGCACGGTGTGGGCTGCTTCAGTGAACTCTACGACGGAGACCCGCCGCACGAGCCTCATGGCGCCATTTCGTCGGCCATGACCACCGCCGCCCTTCTGAATATCAACTGGCTCATCGAAAAATACAGGGAGGAATAAGTTATGAGAGTATTAATGTTTGGCTGGGAGTTTCCTCCCCATATCGCAGGCGGTCTGGGTACGGCCTGTGAAGGTATCGTAAAGGGTCTGGCCCACAACGGCGTGGAAACGCTGTTCGTGATGCCGTCGGCCTCCGGCGATGAAGACCAGAGCGCCACCACCATCATCAATGCCTCGGATGTGGCCGTGGACACCATGGCAGAAACCGTGGACGAATTCCTGGACAAGGTCAAGTTCATCCACATCGGTTCCAATATGGTTCCCTACGCAGATCCCGAAGAGTTTGGCAAACTGGTGGAAGAAGAGAAAAAGCGCCAGGTGAAAGATTTCTCCATCAGCTACGGACAAAAGTTCAAGTTCTCCGGCAAATACGGAGCCAACCTGATGGAGGAAGTCGCCCGCTACGCCATGGTGGGCGGCACCATCGCCATGCAGCACAAGGATGAATTCGACGTCATCCACGCGCACGACTGGCTCACCTATTATGCCGGTATCGCCGCCAAGGAGCTCACCGGCAAGCCGCTGGTCATCCATGTGCACGCCACCTCGTTCGACCGTGGCAGCGTGGACAACATCGACACCCGCGTGTATGCTATCGAGAAACGCGGCATGGAGATGGCGGACCGCGTGGTCACCGTGAGCGACCTCACCCGCAACATTGTCATCACCCGCTATGGGATTGACCCTGCCAAGGTGGTTACCGTGCACAACGCGGTAGACTTCAGCGGCCGGGAGAACCTCCAGGTGGAGCGTGGCGTCAAGGAGCCCGTGGTTACGTTCCTGGGCCGTATTACCTATCAGAAAGGTCCTGAATATTTCATCGAGGCGGCGGCCAAGGTGCTCAAACGCACCAAGAACGTACGCTTTGTGATGGCCGGAAGCGGTGACATGATGAACCGCGCCATCCATCATGCCGCCCGCCTGGGCATCAGCGACCGTTTCCATTTCACCGGATTCCTGCGCGGAGCAGACGTCCAGAAGATGTTCGCCCTCTCGGACGTTTACATCATGCCGTCCATCTCCGAGCCCTTCGGCATTTCGCCGCTGGAGGCCATGCGCACCGGTGTTCCGTCCATCATCTCCAAGCAGTCCGGTGCGGCGGAAGTACTCAAATATGCCTTCAAGATAGATTTCTGGGATGTGGATGCCATGGCAGACGATATCCACGCCCTCCTGAGCTATCCTGCCCTGGCAGACTTCAGCGCCCGCATGGGCTATGACGAAGTGAACGCCCTCAAATGGAACGGCGCCACCGCCAAACTCAAAAAAGTTTATGAATCAGTTGTAAAATAAACCATTATGGCAACCAAGAGCATTTGCCTGTATTTTCAGGTCCATCAACCCACCCGGCTCCGCCTGTACAGATTTTTCGATATCGGCAAGGATTCCCATTATTACGATGACTTTGCCAACCGCACCATCCTGCGCCGCGTAGCGCAGAAGTGCTACCTGCCCATGAACCAGCAGATGCTGGAACTCATCAACAAGAACAAGGGCAAGTTCAAGATTTGCTATTCCATTTCCGGCAGCGCCCTGGAGCAGTTCCAGCGCTTCTGCCCGGAAGTAATTGCCAGCTTCAAGGCCCTGGCCGATACCGGCAAGGTGGAATTCCTTGCGGAGACTTATTATCATTCCCTGGCCTCCCTGGCCAGCGAGTCGGAATTCCGCGCCCAGGTGGAAAAACACGCCGCCAAGATTGAAGAACTCTTTGGCGTAAAGCCCACCGCTTTCCGCAACACGGAGCTCATCTACTCCAACGGCATCGGCGAAATGGTATATGACATGGGCTACAAGACCATGCTCACGGAAGGCGCCCGCCACATCATGGGCTGGCGGAGCCCCAACTACGTGTACACCGGAGAAACGCAGCCCAAGCTCAAGCTCCTCCTCCGCAACTACACCCTCTCGGACGACATTGCCTTCCGTTTCTCGCAGAACAAGGTCACCGCAGAGCAGTATGTAGGCTGGCTCAAGGACAATGCCAAGGAAGGAGATATCGTGAACCTGTTCATGGATTACGAGACCTTTGGCGAGCACCAGGGGGCAGAGAGCGGCATCTTCGATTTCATGCGCGAACTGCCCGCCGCCGTCATTAAGGATGGCACTTTCAACTTTGTAACGCCTTCGGAGGCCACCAAGAAGTACAAAGCCGTGTCGGACATCGCCGTAGACGATCCCATCTCCTGGGCCGACGAAGAGCGCGACCTCACCGCCTGGCTGGGTAACGAACTCCAGAACGAGGCCTTCAAGAAGGTGTACGCCATGACGGAGAAACTCTCCATTGTGAACGACCCCGAACTCTGGGATGACTTTGGCCACCTGCAGGAGAGCGACCACTTCTATTATATGTGCACCAAGTTCTTCTCGGACGGGGAAGTGCACAAGTATTTCAACCCGTACGACACCCCGTACGAGGCTTTCATCAACTACATGAACGTGATTTCCGACTTCCAAATCCGCCTGGACGAGAAACGGGCGGCCCTCGATGTGAAAGAGACTGTCGCTGAGGAGTTGGGCGCGAAGAAGCGGAAGAAGAAATAATGGATTATTTATTTGAAGTAAGCTGGGAGGTCTGTAACAAGGTTGGCGGCATCTATACGGTTGTCGCCACCAAGGCCCTCTATTTGAGTGAAGAGCTGGGAAGGCATCACATTTTTATCGGCCCGGATGTATGGATGCACCGTGCCGGCAACCCGGATTTTCTGGAAGACCCCAGGCTGTACCGTTCCTGGAAAGCCCAGGCGGCTGCGGAGGGGCTCCGTTTCCGTGTAGGCCGATGGAATATTCCCGGCAAGCCCGTTGCCATTCTGGTAGACTACAAGTCCTTCCTGCCGCAGGCCGACGACATTCTTGGCGGGCTGTGGAGGGACTACGGCGTAGACTCCATCTCCGGCAACTGGGATTATAAAGAGTCGGCCGTATTCGGTATCATCGCCGGCAAGGTGATCGAGAGCTTCTGGAACTACAACCTTAAGGGCGGCGAAAAAGTCGTTGCCCAGTTCCACGAGTGGCAGACGGGTGCAGGCATCCTGCACCTGAAGAAAGCGGGTATCCCCGTGGCTACGGCGTTCACCACCCACGCCACCATGATGGGCCGCTGTATCGCCGGGAACAATCTGCCGCTGTACGACCAGTTAAGCACCTACAACGGGGACGAGATGGCCGCCCGGTTTAACGTAAAGGCCATCTATTCCCTGGAGAAAAAATCGGCCGAGAATGCGGACGTATTCACAACGGTGAGCGACATCACCGCCAAGGAGTGCGCCCAGTTCCTGCGTCCGGTAGATGTAGTTACCCCGAACGGCTTTGAGAACAGCTTTACTCCTGCCAACGACGATGACTACAAAGCGCAGCACGACGCCGCCCGCGAGCGTATCATAGAGGTGGCTTCGGCCATGAGCGCGGAAGAGGTTCCCGCAGACGCCCTGTTCATCTGTATCGGCGGCCGTTACGAGTACCGGAACAAGGGAATCGATGTGTTTATCGACGCCCTGGACCGCGTGAACCGCGGAGAAGACGTCGGCCGCAGCATCCAGGCCTTCATCATGATTCCTTCCGGCCATCACGGCCCGGACAAAGGCCTGCAGGCCAAGCTGGACGGAAACGGAGATATCCACTACCAGTGCCAGAGTTCCCATTATCTGCAAAACGCGGAGTTTGATACCATTACCCGCCGTCTGCGCGAGGTGGGCCTGAACAATGCCATTGGGGACAAAGTGAAGGTGTATTTCATCCCGTCCTATCTGAACGGTGATGACGGCATCTTCAACCTGCCGTACTACCAGCTTCTGTGCGGCATGGACCTGGCGTTGTTCCCGTCCTACTATGAACCGTGGGGCTACACTCCGCTGGAGGCCCTGGCCTTCCGCGTCCCTACGCTTACCACCACGCTGGCCGGTTTCGGCCTGTGGGTCCAAACCCATTACAAGAAGAAACACCCTGGCATCACCGTCCTGGAGCGCAACGACAGCAATTACCAGGAAGTGGTGGAGGGCACTGCAGCGCGCATCCGCGAGGTGGCGTCGCTGGACAAAAAGACACGCAAAGTGTACCGGGAAAATGCCCGGGAGGTGGCACAGATCGCCCTGTGGGACCATCAGATTCAATATTATAAGGAGGCGTATTCCCTCGCCCTGTCCCGTGTACAGGAGCGTAGTGATTCCTATCATCAAAAGAAGAAGACAATGCAGTATTTTAAAGCAGACGTAACCAACCCCAGCTGGCGCAGCATCCTGGTGACCCGTCACCTTCCGGAAAAGCTGTCCCGGCTTGAGAAACTGTCTAAGAACCTGTGGTGGTGCTGGAACGAGAGCGCAAAGGCCCTGTTCCGCAGCATCGACCCGGATGTGTGGCACAAGAGCGGCCATAACCCGCTTGCTGTGCTGGATACCGTGAGTATCAAGCGTTTCCAGCAGCTGTCGGAGGACGAGGAGTTCCTTGGCCAGATGAAGGCTGTCCTGGACGAATTCGACACCTATATGGCCGCCAAGGCCCAGCGCAAAGACCCTTCCATCGCGTACTTCTGCATGGAGTATGGTCTGGATACCTCCCTTAAGATTTATTCCGGCGGTCTGGGTATCCTGGCCGGCGACTACCTCAAGGAAACGTCCGACATGAACGTGAACCTGGTGGCTGTGGGCCTGCTGTATCGTTACGGTTACTTTAACCAGGTGCTCAGCGCCCAGGGTTATCAGGTGGCCGGCTACGATGCCCAGGACTTCACCAAGATTCCCGCCGTGCCGGTGCTGGACAAAGACGGCAACTGGGTAACCACCTCCGTGGCATTCCCGGGCCGTAACCTGACCGCCCGCCTGTGGAAGGTGGAAGTGGGCCGTACAGACCTGTACCTGATGGATACGGACTATGAAGCCAATATCCAGGAAGACCGCGAGGTTACCTATCACCTCTATGGCGGCAACTGGGAGAACCGCCTTAAGCAGGAACTCCTGCTGGGCGTGGGCGGTATCCGTGCCCTCCGCAAGCTGGGTCTGGATCCGCAGGTGTACCACTGCAACGAGGGCCATGCCGCGTTCATCGGCATGGAGCGTCTGCGTGAGTACATCGAGAAAGACAACCTGGACTTCACCGAGGCCCTGGAGGTGGTGCGCGCCAGCTCGCTGTTTACCACCCACACGCCGGTTCCTGCAGGCCACGATGCCTTTGACGAAGGCCTCCTGCGCCAGTATATCGGCCACTATCCGGCGCGCCTGAAAGTGGACTGGGAAACCCTCATGTCCCTGGGTAAGGACAATCCGCTGGATGTGAACGAGAAGTTCTCCATGAGTAACCTCGCCGCCAATATCTCGCAGAACGTGAACGGTGTTTCCATGCTGCATGGCAAGGTGTCTCAGGAGATTTTCGCCCACATGTATCCGGGCTATCTGCCGGAGGAACTCTTTGTGAGCTACGTCACCAACGGCGTGCACTATCCTACCTGGTGCGCTCCCGAATGGAAGCCGGTACACGCCAAGGTGTTCGGCCCTCAGTTTGCTACGCACCACTACGACAAGTCCTGCTTCGAGGGCATCTACGGCGTATCGGACAAGGATGTATGGAACGTGAAGAAGCAGCTGAAGGTCAAGCTCATGGACTTCATCCGCGAGCGCCTGCAGGACAATGCCATCAGCAACCATTACAGCCCGTCCGAGCTGGTGACCATCATGGATACCCTCCGTGACGATGTCCTCACCATCGGCTTCGCCCGTCGTTTCGCTACCTACAAGCGTGCCACGCTGCTGTTCCGCGATCTGGACCGCCTGGACAAGATTGTGAACAATCCCACCCAGCCCGTGCAGTTCCTCTTCGCCGGTAAGGCCCACCCGGCCGACAAAGCCGGCCAGGACCTCATCAAGCAGATTGTGGACATTTCCAAGGACCCCCGTTTCATCGGCAAGATTGTGTTTGTGCCCGGTTACGACATCACCCTGGCCAAGCGCATGGTCCAGGGTGTGGATGTGTGGATGAACAATCCTACCCGTCCGCAGGAGGCTTCCGGTACTTCCGGTGAAAAGGCGGCCATGAACGGCACCATGCACTTCTCCGTGCTGGACGGCTGGTGGGTGGAAGGCTACAAGGAAGGTGCCGGTTGGGCGCTTCCCATCGAGCAGGCCTACGAAGACAACAACTTCCAGAACGAGCTTGACGCCGCCACCATCTATCAGATCCTGGAGAACGACATTGCTCCGGCCTATTACAATGTAGACCGTACCACGGGCCGCAGCTCCGAGTGGATTGGTTACATCAAGAATACCATCGCCCAGGTGGCTTGCAACTTCACCACCAACCGCATGCTCACAGACTATGTGAACCAGTACTATGAGCCGCAGAGCAAGGCTTCCAAGGCGTTCAAAGCCAAGGACTTTGCCAAGGCCCGCGAACTGGCTGCCTGGAAGACGCATGTGCGCCGCGAGTGGGAGAATGTCCAGCAAACCTGGCGTTCCGCTCCGGAGACTTCCTACGACATCACCCAGTCCAAGCCGTACAAGGCTTCCATGAAGGTGCAGCTGGGCGGTCTGAAACCGCAGGATGTGGGCGTGGAAGTGGTGTTTGCCCAATCCGACAAACACGGCAAACTGCACATCGTGGAGGTTCAGCCGTTCAAGTTTGTCTCCTGCAAGGATGGCGAGGCCACCTATGAGGTGAGCATGCTGCCGGAGAAGACCGGTGCATACCAGGTAGGTGCCCGTATCTTTGCTACGCATCCGCTCCTGGCGCATCGTCAGGCTTTTGAGTGCGTAAAGTGGCTGTAGTAACCACAGGTTTTTTTGACGGTGTCCATCTTGGGCACCGTCATGTGCTTTCCGCAGTGGTCTCCTCTGCCCGGGAACGGGGGGAGGAGGCCGTTGTGGTAACGTTCTGGCCGCATCCGAGGACGGTTTTGCAACAGGATGCGCGGGAGTTTCGGATACTGACTTCGCTGGAGGAGAAGAAGGCGCTGCTTGCGGCCGCCGGCATCGACCGGGTGGAGGTGCTGCCCTTCACGCGGAAATTTGCCGCCATGACGGCACAGGAGTATCTCCAACTGCTCCGGGACAAGTATGACGCCTCGCTCGTTGTCATGGGCTATGATAACCGGATAGGCAGCGACAGATTAACGATAGACGCATTGACGGGCGCATTTGAGTCCCGGAAACCTTCGTCGCTTCGCTCCTCGTCCCTCCCAACGTCCCTTCTGGCCGTTGGGCCCCTCCCGTTCACATGGCCACGGGCGGCCATGGTTTCCGGAGACCCAAACGCGCCTGTCATATCTTCTACAAAGATTCGGAATGCGTTGCAGGAGGGAAGGGTAGAGGAGGCGAATGCCATGCTGGGATACCGCTATGGGCTATATGGCGCTGTAGTGGCCGGAAACCAGCTGGGACGCACCATGGGATTTCCTACGGCCAATATGCAGCTGTATGAGCCGCTCAAGCTGGTGCCGGCCAATGGCGTGTATGCCGTTGAGGCGGAGGTGCTGGGTACCACCTACAAGGGCATGTGCAACATTGGCATGCGCCCCACGGTGGGCGGAGCGACCCGTACCATTGAGACGCACATCCTGGACTTCGACCAGGACATCTACGGCTTGCCGCTCAGGATCCGCTTTCTCCGCCGCATCCGCGACGAGCGCAAATTTCCCTCCCTGGAAGCGCTCCGCAAGCAATTGACGCTGGATGCTTTGAATTGTAAAAAGTAATTGCTACCTTTGCAATACAGATAAACTGCGACGGCCTAAAAGGGTCGTTGCAACTTTTTTTGACAAAGTAACAAGGAAAACATATGGCTATTGAAATGATGACCCAGGCGGGTCTTGACAAGCTCAAGAAGGAACTCGCCGATGCACTGGCCCAGCGGCCGGTGATTTCCGCTGCTATTGCAGAAGCCCGCGAGAAGGGAGACCTCTCGGAGAATGCAGAGTATGACGCTGCGCGCGATGCGCAGGGTTTGCTGGAGGTGAAAATTGCCCGCCTCAAGGAAAAGGTGGCCAATGCCCGCGTGATTGACGAGAGCAAGCTCAGTGCAGACGCCGTGCAGCTGCTTTCCAAGGTAAAGGTGAAGAACCTCGCCAACAAAATGGTGATGAATTTCCAGATTGTGCCGGAAAGCGAGGCGGACTTCTCCAAGGGCCTGTTGGCTGCCACTACGCCCATCGCCAAAGCCCTCATCGGCCATGGAAAGGGAGAAACCGTGGAGGCCAAGGTGCCCAGCGGTGTCATAAAATTCGAAATTCTGGAAATTACCCTCTAAGGCATGGCTACCATTTTTACCAAAATCGCCCAGGGCGAAATTCCGTCCTACAAGTGCGCGGAGAGCGAGGATTTCTATGCTTTCCTGGATATTTCGCCGCTGGCCGCCGGCCATACGCTGGTCATTCCCAAGAAGGTGGAGGACGACTATATCTTCCATCTGGATGCCGCTACGTACGAAGGCCTGTGGGCCTTTGCCCGCAAGGTGGCCGTGGCGCTGAAGGAGGCCGTCCCCTGCAAGCGTGTGGGAGTGGCTGTGCTGGGGATGGAAGTGCCGCATACGCACATCCATCTGGTGCCGCTGCAGACAGAAGGGGATATGGATTTCCGCAAGCCCAAGCTTCAGCTGGAGCCGGAGAAGATGCAGGAAATCGCCCAAAAAATTCTTGCCGCCTATGAGAAACTTTAACCGAATGCTGGCGGTGGCTGCCTTGGCGGCAGCCGTCTTGTCCTGCGGAAAGAATACGCAGCTGTCCGGCCGCCTGCACGAGGGTGCTGGGGAGGAGGTAATTGTCAAACTCCTGGATGTGAACCGTTTTCAGGTGCTGGATACCGTTAAGGTGGACGACAATGGCAACTTCAGCTATGCCCTGGACATGGAAGAAGGAAAGCCGGAGTTCATTTATCTGTTCCATGGAGAGCGCCAGATTGCCTCCCTGCTGCTGCAAAAGGGGGATAAGGTGCAGGTGGAAACGGATACCCTGGGCGCCTATTCCGTAGAGGGCTCCGAGGAAAGTGACAAACTGCAGAAGGTGGAGAACGCCTACCAGTCATTCCAGCGGGATATGGCCCGCATCCTTTCGCAGGAAGCCCGGCCGGATCAGGCGCTTTCCCGCCGCTATGTGGCTTACTACCGGGACCGTCTGGCCTATGTAATGGGCAATTCCCATTCCCTCACGGTGGTGCCGGTGCTGTTTCAGCAGGTGAATCCCTCGTTCCCGGTATTCAGCCAGCCCACGGACGGCATCCTCATGCAGAACATCTGCGACTCCCTCAAAACCGTGTATCCGGCTTCGCGTTATGTGAAAGCCCTTGAGAAAGAGGCGGAGCGCCGGATGAGCATGATGGAGCTCAACACGCGTCTGCAGCAGGCCGGGGAAGTGGGCTACATAGACATGAGTCTGCCCGGAATCGATGGTAAGGCCGCAAAACTGAGCGACGCCTTGCAAAAGGTGACCATGGTGTATTTCTGGTCTGCTACGGCAGAGCAAAAGATGTTCAATCTGTCTTCTTTGGTGCCGCTGTATGAGGAATTCCACAAGAAGGGATTTGAGATTTATGCCGTGTCACTGGACAGCGACAAGAGCGCCTGGGCTGCTGCCGTGCGCAACCAGCAGTTGCCCTGGGTGAACGTATGTGACACGCGTGGAGCGCAGTCGCCGTATGTGATGTCCTATGGCATCGGCAGCCTGCCCATGGTATGGTTCATCGTGGATGGCACCATCGACACGGACGCCAAGGTGCGTACGGCCGATGAAATCCGTGGATACCTTCGCAAAAAGCTATAATGGCCAAAATCCTGTGCATTGAAACGTCCGCCTCTGCCTTGTCCGTGTGCCTGGCAGAGGATGGCCGTATTTTGGCGGACCGCGTTTGCGCGGAGCCGCGGCAGCAGGCGGCCCTGACCGCCCCGCTGGTGAAAGAGGTACTCTCTGCCGCCGGGGTTACGGTGAAGGACTGCGACGCGGTGTGTGTAAGCGCGGGTCCGGGTTCCTATACCGGCCTTCGCGTGGGGGCTTCCACCGCCAAGGGCCTGGCCTTTGGCGCGGGTATACCGCTTCTCGCCGTGGGAACGCTGGATGTGCTGGTTGCCGGCGCTCTCGGAGCGCAGCGACTCAGGGGGTCTGGGGGGGTAGCCCCCCAGTCTGTCGAAGACAGTATTGAGCATGGGAACAATCGTTGGATTGTTCCCATGCTGGACGCCCGCAGGATGGAAGTCTATACTGCGGTGTATACGCCTGATGGTAAGCGGATTACGCCTGTTGAGGCACATGTGGTGACGGCGGATTCTTTTGCGGCGCAGCGGGCCCGGGGAAAGGTCCTTTTTGTGGGCGACGGTGCCCTCAAATGCAAGGAGGTCCTGGGCGGGGACGGCCTCTTTGTGGATGCGCAGCCGCTGGCCCGGAACATGGTGCCGCTGGCCTTTGAGGCTTTTCGGGCGGGGAAATTTGAAGACGTGGCCTACTTTGAGCCTTTCTACCTGAAAGACTTTGTGGCCACGGTATCCAAAAAGCAGCTCTGGTAAGGCTAAGAGGCCAGGCTCAGCAGCTGTTTCATATACGGGAATACAAAGTAACCGAAGTCCTTCAGGTGACCGTACAGCACGGAATCCTGAAGGATGCTTGTTTTTACCAGCTCAAACTTGACGTTGAGGGTGTCAAAAACAATAGCGATGAGCCCCAGGACAAGGGTGGTGACCAGGATGGAAAAAATAAAGCCCAAGGCCCGGTTGAGCCACCCCAAGGAGGCCATCTCTACCGCTTTGGTAATGAGTTTGGCCAGAAGGATGACCACAATGAGCACGGCGATGAGCGTGGCGGCGAATCCCAGGATGTGCAGGACGGTTTCCGACACGGTGATGTACTTCTGGATGAAGTTGCAGGCGTAGGAAGAAAAATGGTACGCTACATATACGCTGAGCACGATGCCGGCCAGGGTGATGGCCTGCTCCAGAAAGCCTTTGGTAATGCCCCGGATGATACCCGGAATAAAGAGCAGAAGGATGACGATGTCCAGTGTGTTCATGTTGCTATTCCCAGTTAAAATGATTATCTTTGCACTCTTAAGAAAGCGTGTGCAAAATTAGATAAAAAATATGACATTCAAAGAATACAAGGGGCTGGATTTAACGGAAACCGGCCGTCAGATGCTGGAAAGATGGAAACGGAGCCGGGCGTTTGAAAAGTCGCTGGAGCTTCGTGAGGGTGCCCCTCAGTTTATCTTTTTTGAAGGGCCGCCCAGTGCCAACGGCATGCCGGGCATACACCATGTGATGGCCCGTTCCATCAAGGATGCCATTTGCCGATACAAGACCCAGACCGGCTTTCAGGTCAAACGCCGTGCCGGTTGGGATACCCACGGCCTGCCCGTAGAACTGGGCGTGGAAAAGAAGCTGGGTATCACCAAGGCGGATATCGGCACCAAAGTATCGGTAGAAGAATACAACGCCACCTGCCGCACGGAGGTGATGAAATATACCAAAGAGTGGGTGAACATGACCGAGCGCGTAGGATATTGGGTGGACATGACAGACCCTTACATCACCTACGACAACCGCTACATTGAAACCCTGTGGTATCTCCTGAAGAAAATTTACGACAAAGGGCTGCTCTACAAGGGCTACACCATTCAGCCGTATTCTCCTACAGACGGCACCGGCCTCAGCTCGCATGAACTCAACCAGCCGGGCTGCTACAAGGATGTGAGCGACACCACCGCTACGGTGCAGTTCGAGGTTATCAAGGACGGTGCTTCCCAGCCGCTGTTCGGCACCTATGCCTTCCCGGTGTATTTCCTGGCCTGGACCACTACGCCCTGGACGCTTCCGTCCAACACGGCGCTGTGCGTGGGCCCGGAGATAGAGTATGTGCGTGTGCTCTCCTTCAACCCGTATTCCGGTCAGCCGGCCATCTATGTGCTGGCCAAGGACCTGGTGGGCGCCTGGTTCAATCCCAAGGGAGAAAATGTTCCGCTGGATAGCTATCAGGCAGGGGACAAGGTGGTTCCCTGGAAACTGTTGGGCGGCAGCTGGAAGGGCTCGGAGCTCGTTGGCATGCGTTACCATCAGCTCATCCCGTGGTTCAAGCCGGACGGAGACGCCTTCCGCGTTATCTCCGGAGACTATGTAACCACCTCCGACGGTACGGGTATCGTCCATATCGCCCCCACTTTTGGTGCGGACGATAAACGGGTGGCTGCGGCTGCCGGCATCGGCGCCATCATGCCGCTGGACAAGGACGGCAATCCGCAGGCCCAGGTGGACCGTCAGGGACGCTTCATGCGCCTGGAAGACATGGAACCCGCCTACGCCGCTACGGTAGATCCGTCGTACAAGGAATATTCCGGCCGATATGTAAAGGCCGGCTATAAGCAATATTTCGAGCACGTGGAGGAGGAAGGCACGCTGGATATTGACCTTTGCGTGATGATGAAGGCCGACGGCCGTGCGTTCAAGGTGCAAAAGCATGTGCACAGTTATCCGCACAGCTGGCGCACAGACCTTCCCGTGCTGTACTACCCGCTGGACAGCTGGTTCATCAAGGCCAGCGCCGTGAAGGATGAGATGGTGGCCCTGAACAAGACCATCACCTGGAAACCCGCTTCCACCGGTACGGGCCGCTTTGGCCAGTGGCTGGAGAACATCCAGGACTGGAACCTGAGCCGCAGCCGCTACTGGGGCACGCCGCTGCCCATCTGGCGCACGGAAGACGGCAAGGAGGAAAAGTGCATCGGCTCCCTGAAGGAGCTCTACGCAGAGATAGAAAAAGCGGTTGCCGCCGGCATCATGGCCTCCAACCCGCTCAAGGACAAGGGTTTCGACCCTGCCGATATGTCCCTGGAGAACTACAACAAGATAGACCTCCATCGGCCCTATGTGGACAGCCTGTACCTGGTGAGCCCTTCCGGCAAAAAGATGGTGCGCGAGACAGACCTCATTGACGTGTGGTTTGACTCTGGCGCCATGCCCTATGCCCAGGAAGGCCTCAGGAACCTGGCATCGCCCGCTTTTGGCGCCACGGCCGACTTTATTGCAGAAGGCGTGGACCAAACCCGCGGCTGGTTCTATACGCTGCACGCTATCCACACCATGATTTCCGGAACGCCTGCGTTTAAGCGCGTGATTTCCAACGGTTTGGTGCTGGACAAGAACGGCAACAAAATGAGCAAGCGCCTGGGGAACGCAGTAGATCCGTTCAAGGCCCTGGATACCTATGGGGCCGATGCCCTCCGCTGGTACATGCTCACCAATGCGGAGCCCTGGGACAACCTCAAATTCGACGAAAATGGCGTGGCCGATGTCCGCCGCAAGTTCTTCGGCACGCTGTACAATACTTACGCCTTTTTTGCCCGTTATGCCAATATCGACGGGTGGGAGCCGGAAAAGGGAACCTCTCCGGTCTCTGAACTGGACAAATGGATCCTTTCCAAGCTCAATTCCGTCATCCGGGACGTTCGTGCCGCCTATGAGGATTACGACGTTAAATCGGCAGGCCGTATCCTGGAGACCTTCGTCTGTGACGATGTCTCCAACTGGTATGTCCGCCTCAACCGCGCCCGTTTCTGGGCGGGTGAGATGACGGCCGATAAGCAGGCCGCCTATCAAACGCTGTATCAGGTGCTTAAGACCGTTTCCATCCTGGGCGCCCCCATCGCCCCGTTCTTCATGGACCAGTTGTATCTGGATTTGACCTGTCATTCTGAGCGCAGCGAAGAATCTGTGCACTTTGTCCTCATGCCGGAGGTAAACGCCGCCGTGATCGACACAGAGCTGGAAGAGCGTATGGCCCTGGCACAGCAGGCTACCTCGCTGGTGCTGGCCCTTCGCAAGAAGGTGAATATTCCGGTGCGTCAGCCCCTGCAGAAGGTGATGATTCCTGTGATTTCGGAGAAGGTCCGTTCCTGCCTGGAGGCTGTCAAGGAGATTATCCTGTCGGAGGTGAACGTAAAGGAAATGGAATTCATTGCAGACACCACCGGTATTATGACCCTGCGCATCAAGCCCAACTTCAAGGTGCTGGGCAAAACCTACGGCGCCCGCATGAAGGAAATCGCCGCCGCGTTTGGTACGCTGGAGCAGCCCGTGATTGCCGCCATCCAAAAGGCGGAGGGAGCAGCGGAGAGCTATACGCTGGCACTGCCCGGCGGAGAGGTAATCCTCTCGCCCGGTGACTATGCCATCTCCTCGGAGGATATGCCCGGCTGGCTGGTGGCCTCGGAAGGTGCCCTTACCGTGGCGCTGGATATTGAAGTGACGCCGGAACTGCGCCGCGAGGGCCTGGCCCGTGAGTTGGTGAACCGCATCCAGAACCTGCGCAAGAGCTCCGGTTTTGAGGTGACGGACCGTATCGACACGGAAGTTTATGCGGACGATCCGGATTTGCAAGATGCCCTATCCGCCTTCGGGGCCTATGTGAAGGCACAGACACTGTCTCTTTCTATCGGCCTGCATCCTTTTGCAGAAGCCCCGGAAACGGCCGCCGAGGTGGAATGGACGGAAGGAACCATTAAACTGACTGTAAAACGTTAACTTAATATGGAAGAAGTCAACAAAACCCGCTATTCTGACGAGGAACTGGAAGAGTTCCGTGGCATTATCAACGAGATGTTGGACAAGGCCCGTGCGGAGTACAACACCCTGCGGGAGGCAATGACCCACGCCGGCGGAAACGACATCCTGGACACCGCCCCTACCTTCAAGACGGTAGAGGACGACGGTGCTTTCCAGCTGTCCAAGGAGGAAGCCGGTGCCCTGGCCCAGCGTCAGTACAAGTTTATCCAGAACCTGGAAGCTGCCCTGGTGCGCATTGAGAACAAGACCTACGGCATTTGCCGCGTCACCGGGAAACTCATTCCCAAGGAGCGCCTGCGTCTGGTTCCGCATGCCACCACCACAGTAGAAGGAAAAGCCATCCTTGAAAAGACCGGTCGTAAGTAGTTCCTTATGAAGTGGTCTAAGGGGAAGTCTTTACTCCTTGTGGGCGTAGTTTTGGTCGTGATTGACCAGGTCATCAAGGTCCTGGTCAAGACGAACATGACGCTCGGGGAAAGCATTCCGGTGCTGGGAAACTGGTTCCAACTGCTCTTTGTGGAAAACAAGGGCATGGCCTTTGGCATGGCGTTCGGCGGGGTAGTGGGGAAGTACCTGCTCACCGCGTTCCGTGTAGTGCTTTTTGTCGTACTCTGCTGGTGGATTGCCAAGCTGCTCCGCAGAGGGAATGTCCCCATGGGCGTGCTGGTGGGCCTTACGCTTATCACGGCCGGTGCGTTCGGCAATATTGTGGATTGCCTTTGCTATGGGCTCATCTTCAGCGAGTCCACCTATGATACGGTAGCAACACTGGGCTCTTACGCCCCCTTTATGCAGGGCAAGGTGGTGGATATGTTCTATTTCCCGCTCTGGACCTGGCCGTCCTGGGTACCCCTTGTTGGCGGAGACATTTTCTTTGAGCCGGTGTTCAACTTTGCAGACAGTTGCGTCACCGTGGGTGCTATCTATCTGATTCTCTTTCACTGGAAGTTCTTTGCAAAGGAATAATTTTTTACTACCTTTGCAATCCTTTTTGGAGGAATGGCCGAGTGGTCGATGGCGGCAGTCTTGAAAACTGTTGTGCTGCAAGGCACCGGGGGTTCGAATCCCTCTTCCTCCGCAAAGCGGTAGCAAAAAAGCGCAACGAGCTTGCTCGATTGCGCTTTTTTGATGCTGGTTTGCAAAGCCCCGCGCAGCGGGGAGGGATGCCGCGCAGCGGAATCCCGGAGGAAGAGGGGAATTAATTCTTCCTGTTAATCAGGCTGACGACGACCTTGACCATTGTATCCATCTCCTCCGTGTGACTCTCTGCAATCATCAGCGTAAGTGCCACAAGGGAGGCGTCAGAAATACGTTTTGATCCATCGGGCCGATACAAAATGCCATTGTTCTGCATGAACCACAGGAACAACGTGGCCGCAATGCGTTTGTTGCCATCAACAAACGAGTGATTCTTGACCACCAGGTATAGCAGCATGGCAGCCTTCTCCTCGATGCTGGGGTAAAGGTCCTTACCGTCCCATGTCTGATAAATCTGGCCGATGCTGCTGTGGAACGAGGCGTCTTTCTCTACACCGAACAGGTCACTGCCGCCGAATTTATTCTTGAGGCTCTTTATGGCCTCCATTGCATTCTCATAGGTGGCATGGAAGCGTTCGGGAGCCGTTGTGTCGGCTATCTTGAGGCTCTGATAGTCGTAAGCATCCAGCGTGTCAAGGGCATAGGTATAGTCCCGGATAACGTCGAAGAGATCCGTCACTTGGTCGGAGGACAGGAGCAGTTCTTTGTTGAAAACATTCTCCAGCAGGCCCATTGCCCGTTTCAGGTCCTCGTACTTTTGCTCGGAAACCACGTTGCGGTTAACCACATAGCCATGGCGCATGTATTCCCTTAAAATAGAAGTGGACCAAATCCTAAATTTGGTGGCCTGAACGGAATTAATCTTGTATCCGACAGAGATGATAGCATCTAGGTTGTAGTACAGAACTTTGTCCTCAGAAAGGCCTCTGGCGCCACTCTGCACGGTAGTCAAAATTTCTTTGACAACCGCAGTGCGGTCCAGCTCACCACTGGCAAAGATTTTTCCCATGTGGTAAGAAACGTTCTGTTTTGTACACGCAAATAGTGATGCAATCGCCTTCTGGCTGGCCCAAATCGTTTCATTGACCGGGTCAACCATGGCCTCCATTTTCACCAGTCCGTCCTCGGACTGATAGATGACTATGTCGTTTCTTTCTTCCATGGCCGCAAAGATATGGCACCTTATTTTCTTATGCAAATCTTTGCAAGGTTCGTTGCCAATTTAAAATGTTGCATTGCTCCGGCGTCCTTCCAAATACTCTTGCTTACCAGGAAAAGCCATATCCCCAAATGCGGGACTGCCGTAAACAAAACAGACGTGAGGATTACGCTATATGTGCCCCGAGAGTGTAAAGAAGCGTTACAGTTGTAAATGCAACTTTACACACTTACATTTCCGATTCAAAGCTGAATTCTATGATTATCAGGAAGATACATTCTGCGGCACGGCGCTTGTATTGCGAGTGCGGGAATAATTGACTAAATTTGGCTTGTAAACGATGACATCGAAGAAAGGAAAGATACTGATTGTGGACGACAACGCCGGGATTCGCCAGGCGTTGAAGATCCTTCTGCCCATGCATTTCAGCGAGGTGGAAACGCTGCCTTCGCCCGTGACGCTGGTGAGTACGCTGGAGCGCTTCCGGCCGGATGTGGTGCTGCTGGATATGAACTTCAACACCAGCATCAATACGGGCAACGAAGGCCTGTACTGGGCCGGGGAAATCAAGAAGATGTTTCCGGAAGTGGAAGTGGTTCTGTTCACGGCTTATGCCGATATTGCCTTGGCGGTGGAGGGCATGAAGCGCGGCGCGTTTGACTTTATTGTGAAGCCGTGGGATAATGAGAAACTGGTGGACACGCTCACGACCGCCCGGGACAAGGCCCGGAAGGCAATGAATCGGGATGAACGGAAGGCCGATGCGCCTGCGAGCGACAGCCCGATGTTCTGGGGCACCTCCAGGCCGATGGCGGCCATTCGGAAGACCCTGGACAAGATAGCGCCCACGGATGCCACCGTGCTGATTACCGGCGAGAACGGTACCGGCAAGGATGTGCTGGCGCGGGAAATCCATGCCCATAGTCTCCGGAGCGGGAAACCCATGGTGGCGGTGGATGCCGGAGCCATTACGGAGACGCTGTTCGAGAGCGAACTTTTCGGTCACGTAAAAGGCGCGTTCACGGACGCTCATACAGACCACGTGGGCAAGTTCGAGCAGGCCGATGGCGGAACGCTGTTCCTGGACGAAATCGGCAATATTCCCTTGCACCTGCAGGCAAAGCTGCTGCGCGTGATTCAGAACCGCAGTGTGGTGCGCGTAGGCGGCTCCAAGGCTATTCCTGTGGATATCCGGCTCATCTGCGCCACCAATATGGACCTGGAGCAGCTGGTGCGGGAAGGGCGTTTCCGCGAGGATTTGTATTACCGCATCAATACGGTCCACATCCATCTGCCGGCGCTGCGTGAACGCAAGGAAGACATCGTTCCGCTGTCGCGACGCTTTCTGGAATGCTTCGCTGAAAAATACCATCGTCGCTTAACGGGGCTGGACGATTCTGCCAAGGCGGTGCTGGAAGGCAGCCACTGGAGCGGCAATATCCGCGAGCTGCAGAACTGCATCGAAAAGGCCGTCATTCTCTCCGATGGTACTGAACTGACGGCAAAAGATATTCAGTTGGAGCAATCCAAGCAGGGTACATCGACTTCCGGTACACTTAGGGCGGTTAATGAGGCCGAAGAGGAACGCTTGGTGCGGGAAGCCATGGAGCGCAGCAATGGAAACATCTCCGTGGCCGCGAAGATGCTGGGGGTCAGCCGGCCGACGATGTACGCAAAGCTGAAAAAATACGGCCTATGACCTTTACCGTCTGGCATATTGTGGGCGCAAGCACCATCGTCGCCATTGTTGCGGCGGTGGTTGCTTCTATCCGAACCAGACGGAAGGACATCAAGAAGGTAGCCTATATGATGGACGCCTTGGAGGACGGCGAACTGAATTTCCGTTTCCAGGACAAGAACAAGTTCAACCGCACCCTCAACCGTATCCGCACCATCTTCGAAAAGCAGCGTCAGGCGCACGAGCAAGACTCCTGGACCAAGCTCATCCGCGTGCTCACGCACGAGATTATGAATACGGTGTCGCCGATTGCATCCCTCTCTGACGCAATGGCCAAGTCGGTCGATGAGAACGGCCACAGTGAACTGGATATCAAGGCTGGACTGGAAACCATCTCCGACTCTTCCAAGAATCTGATTGGCTTCGTGCAGACCTATCGCCAGCTCTCCGGTGTGGCGAAGCCCATTCGCAAGGCGTTGGATCTGCAGGAGCTCATGGATAGCGTCATCGGCCTGAACAGTGAGTTCGCCGCCAGCTGCAGCGCAACCTGCAAGTATCGGCCGGAGGAGGATGATCTGATGATTTACGCCGATGAAGGCCAGATCTCGCAGATTCTCATCAACCTCATCAAAAACGCTCTCCAAGCCGGGGCCAAGCACATCGACATCACCGCCCGGATGGGTAAGGACGATGAGGTCATTATTGACGTGGCCAACGACGGCGAGCCCATTCCGGTTACCGCCCAGGAACAGATATTCGTACCATTCTTTACCACAAAGAAGGAAGGCTCCGGTATCGGCCTGAGCATCTCCCGCCAGATCATGCGGCAGCACAACGGCACCATCGACCTGCTGCGCAGCGATGTGAACCAGACGGTATTTGAACTCCGGTTCCGGTAAATTCGGCTGTAAAGGAAAGTGTAAAGGGAGTGTAAAGTTTTTACATACTTTACACTCCTTATTTTATGTAAATGTATTGTGAATCAATCTGTTAAAAATTTGGCACGGGGGATGCTTGTGTTTGGCATGGTTAAACATAAGTATTGACATGAAAAACCTTTTCATTATGTGTGTAGTTATAGCCCTGGCGTCCGCAGCGAGTGTGTGCGCCAGCGGCCAAACTACCATGACCCTGAAGGAATGCATGGCCTACGCCATCTCCAATTCCACCAAGATCCGGATTCAGCAGGCGGCCATCGGCGACGCACAGATTGACCGCAGAGACGCAGCGCTGGCGCTCTTCACGCCGCAGATCAACGCGCAGACGGTCGCGTACTACAATTTCGGCCGAAACATCGACCCGGAAACCAACCTGTATATCCAGACAACGTCGTTCCACAACAGCTACGGCGTGTCTGCGGGCTACGACCTCTTCGACGGTTTCAAGGCGGTGAACAACTGGAAAATCTCCAAAACCGGCCTTCTCATTGCCCAGTCGCAGGAGAAGCAGGTGGAGGCCGATATATGCCTGGCCGTGATGGAAGCCTATTACAACGTGGTGTACTACAAGCGCCTCACCGATGTGTATGAGGAGCAGGTGGCAACGGCGGAATCGGCCTTAAAAAAGGCCAAGCGCCAGGAAGAGTTGGGCCAGAAAGGTCACGCCGATGTGATTCAGATGGAGGCCGACCTGGCCGACCGTCAGTACGACCTCACCAATACTTTCAATAAATACCAGAGCGAGAAAATGAAACTGGCCGACCTGATGTTCTGGCCGGTGGATGAGGAACTGGTGATTGACACATCCATGCCGGAATGGGAAGTAGAACCTGTTTCCACGTCTGCCGTTGTGAACTTCGCCCTGGACCACAACCCGGGCGTGAACATGGCTTCCTGGAAGGAGCTCAATGCCAAGCGCGAGCTTTCCACCGCCAAATGGCAGCTGATGCCTTCCATCGGCCTGTATGGAGGGTGGAATACCAATTATTTTACCTATCCGAACCAGCCGATGGCTCCTTTTGGCACGCAGTTCCGCAACAATATGGGTGAATATGTACAGCTTACCCTGAGCATCCCCATCTGGGACCGGCTGGCCAAGGCTTCCCGCATTTCCAAGAAGCGGAATGCGCTCCAAAAGGCCACGGCTGAGCTGGACCAGAAGCGGCGGGATGTGGAATCCGAGGTACGCAGGGCCATCCAGGACCGCGACGGCGCCGCCACGGCTTACCAGCAAGCCCTTCACAAGGCCGATGTCCAGAACGAGGCCTATACCCTCAATCTCAAGAAGTTGGAACAGGGCCTCATTTCCCCGCTGGAGTTCCAGACGGCCAGCAACAATTTCCTCAAGGCCCAGGCCGATGAGATGAACAGCCTGTTCAAGTACCTCATCAAGCAGGCGGTGGTGAAATATTATAGTGGAGTAGAATATGTAAATCAGTAAGAAACTATGGATAAGATTATTGAGAAGAAAACCGGATGGCGCGTAGCGTTCACGAAAAAGGCCCTGCCCTGGTGGCTGGGAGCGCTGCTGCTGGTGTTTGTGATTTACTTGATTGTAAGGCCGAATAACAAGACGCTGCGCGTGGATAAGGACACGGTGACGATATCGGCGGCCGTCAAAGGCGAATTCAACGACTATATCCGCATCAGCGGGCGTGTGCAGCCGATGACGACCATCCAGCTTTCACCCCAGGAAGGCGGCATCGTGGAGAAGATCCTCATCGAGGAGGGTTCCCCGGTTAAGGCGGGAGATGCTATCCTTGTGCTCAAGAACGACAACCTGGATATGCAAATCCTGAACTCCGAGGCAGAACTGGCAGAGAAAGAGAACATCCAGCGCAATACGCAGATTTCAATGGAGCAACAGAAACTGAATGTGCGCCAGAATGTGCTGGAATACGGAGTTCAGGTGGAGCGCCTACGTCGTGCCTATGAGCAGCAGAAGGCCCTCTATGAAGACAAACTCATCGCTCGCGAGGAGTATCTGAAGGCCGAGGAAGACTACCGCCTGGCCAAACAGAAATACGACCTGGTCTGCGAGCGCGCTGTCCAGGACAGCCTGTACCGCAGCACCCAGATTAACCGGATGGAGGAGAGCCTGGAGAGCATGATTCTCAACATGCAGATGATCCGTAAACGCAAATCCAACCTCGTCGTGAAGGCGCCCATCGACGGGGAACTGGGCCTGCTGGACGTTGTCCTGGGCCAGAGCATCGCCGCCGGCACCAAGATTGGCCAAATCAATTCCGTAGGCCTCTATAAAGTGGAGGCTCAGATAGATGAGCACTATATCGACCGCGTCATTGCCGGTTTGGAAGCCACCTTCGAGCGCCAGGGCGAGACCTACTCCACCGTCATCCGGAAAGTCTATCCGGAGGTGCGCGACGGCAAATTCAAGGCCGATTTCAAGTTCGACGGCGAGCAGCCCGACAACATCCGCGCCGGCCAGACCTATTACCTTAACCTCCAGCTGGGCCAACCGGAAGAGGCGGTCATCATTCCCCGCGGCACCTTCTACCAGAAAACCGGCGGAAAATGGATATACGTGGTTAACAAAGACGGCAACAAGGCCGTCAAAAGAGAGATTCGCATCGGCCGCCAGAACCCCCAGTACTACGAAGTCCTCGAAGGCCTGGAGCCCGGCGAAAGGGTGATTACCTCCGGGTATGATACGTATGGTGATTCGGATGTATTGGTATTTTAAGCAACAGCAATGAAGGTATTCAGAAAGACAGGCGTTTCGACGCTGATCAATATCCTGGGAATGAGCGTCGCTTTTGCGGCGGCGATGATCCTGATGGTGCAGGTGCGCTGGGACACGACCTATGATGCCAATTTCGTGGGGCATGAGCAGGTGTTCCGGGTGGAGAACAACTGGATGGATCAGGGGCTTTTCAGCACACATATTGGCCGGCCGTTCATCGAAAGGGCCCGTGATGCCAGTCCGAATATAGAAGCCATTTGCACCTGGCAGCCATTGGGAGAAGACGTTCTGTACAAGGAAGGAGACCGGGAAAGCCCCATCACCATCCCAATGGCCCGCGTGGATTCCTCTTTCTTCTCCGTCTTCCCGGTGGAATGGGTGGAAGGATCTGCCCGGGAGTTTGACGCAGCCCGGACGTGCGCGCTAAACGAAGCCTTTGCAAAAATGATATTCGGCGAGGAGAGCGCTGTCGGGAAGATCCTGGAAAACGG
>Ga0247611_10002766_pt1 | contig 27297 bp, 27 predicted proteins | sample 177DNAGHGhighgp2_FD_192422 | JGI IMG/M metagenome (GOLD analysis project Ga0247611, IMG submission 192422) | Sheep rumen microbial communities from Palmerston North, Manawatu-Wanganui, New Zealand - 1770 DNA GHGhigh gp2 | ecosystem: Host-associated > Mammals > Digestive system > Stomach > Rumen... | reverse complement strand
GGGCTGGATCTCTACCGGTCCGAAGAATGCTGAGTTAGAGCAGATGTTTATTGATATGTGGAAGGTGAAGTATGCAGTGAGCATGTCGAACTGCACCGATGCCCTTCACGTATGTTGTATGGTTTGTGGCTTTGGCCCTGGCGATGAGGTGATTTGTCCCTCTTTGACCTTTGCTGCTTCTTGCAACTGCATCCGTTATGTGGGTGCTACACCTGTCTTTGCTGACATTGTTGGTCCTGACCATATCAATATTGATCCCGCTGACATTGAGCGCAAGATTACTCCTAAGACTAAGGGTATTGTGGTAGTTCACATGGCTGGTTTCCCTGCTAAGATGGATGAAATCATGGCTATTGCCAAGAAGCATAACCTCAAAGTAGTTGAGGATGCTTGCCATGGCCCACTTTCTGAGTACAAAGGCCAGAAACTTGGTACTATTGGCGATTGTGCTGCTTTCAGCTTCTTCTCCAACAAGAATATCTCTACTGGTGAAGGTGGTATGTTCATTACTAACAACGAGGAAATGGAGAAGAAAGCCCGCTTGATTCGCTCTCATGGAATGAGCACCATGAGTTATCAGCGTGCCAGTGGTCATGCCACAGAGTACGACATCACCTGCTTGGGTTATAACTTCCGCATGGACGATATTCGTGCTGCCATTGCCATTGAGCAGTTGAAGAAACTCCCTGGCGATTTGGAAACCCGCTTGAAGGTTCGTAAGCAGTATGTTGACCGCCTTTCTAAGATTGAGGGTGTGGTAGTACCTTTCGCTGATAACACGGAGTTTGTCAGCAATTATATCCTGCCTGTTGTTCTGTTGAACAGCACCAAGGAGTACAGAAACAAGATTCGTGAGTATATGCATGCAGCAGGTGTTCAGACCTCTGTTCACTATCCGGCTGCCCATAAGTTCTCTACCTATAAGGAACTTGGTGCGGTATTGCCACAGACCGAATACGTGACTGATAATGAGGTGACGCTGCCTATGTATGCAGCATTAACCCCTGAGCAGATTGACTTTATCTGCGATACATTTGAAAAGGCTGTAAAAGAGTGTAAGTAATGTATCAGAACAAGAAATCAGTTCTTATCTTTGGCGTTGGCCCTTTGCAAGAATCTATCATTGCGAGAGCCAAGAAAATGGGACTTTACACTGTTGGCATAGATCCTTGCGAGGATGCAACTTGCCGAGATTGTGTTGATGCCTTTGAGGTGGTGCTTGGCCAAGACTATGAGGGGCATTGTGCTGTTATTGAGAAGTATGGTATTGATGCCATTGTTACTGCCGCAACGGACAAACCACTCGTAATGATGGCTCGTATTGCTGAGAAATACGGTTTCCCGTTCTATTCAGTTGAGACAGCTCAATGGAGCACTGATAAGTTCCAGATGAAGGAGCGTTTTGAGCTTGGTGGTGTACCTCATGCTCAGGGTCGCTTAATCTCTAAGGTAGAAGAGGCAGAGTGTTTGGTATTCCCTGTGATTGTGAAGCCAAGAGACAATTCTGGTAGTCGTGGCGTAAAGCTTTGTCGTGACAAGAATGAACTTCAAATCAGCATTGACGAAGCATTGGAGAATTCCAAGTTAGATACTGTATTGGTGGAAGAGTTCATTGAAGGCCCGGAATATAGTATCGAGAGCCTGCATCACGATGGAAAGAGTGAGGTGATTCAGTTCACAGAGAAGAAAACCACAGAGTTCCCTTACAATGTGGAGTTAGGCCATATCCAGCCTGCTAATATCAGCGATGAGAATAAACAGAAGATTCGTGAGATTATTGCAAAGATTGGTAAGGCGCTTAACTTTGAGAACTGTCCTTCTCATACTGAGCTGAAGATAAATGAACGTGGTATCTTTGTTATTGAAACAAGCCCTCGCTTGGGTGGTGACTATATCACATCTACTCTGACTCCACTTTCTACAGGCGTCAATCTCGAAGATGAACTACTGAAGATCTCTTTGGGCGAAACAATCAATCCTCAGCCAAAGGCAGTTCAGTATTCGGGAGTTCGTTTCTTCGCATTTGAGGAGGGTAGTGTTATTAAGCATGTTCCGAACGAAGAGTTTGTGAAAGGCTGGCCGCACGTTATTGATTTTTCATTCAACCTCAAAGAGGGTGATCGAGTGAATAGAATCACCTCCAGTCTCAACCGTTATGGTCAACTGATACTGGTGGCAGGAAATAGAGGCTCTATTGATGATGCTTTCGAGAAATACGATAAAGCTATAAAAGAGAAGGTTTTAACGGACTGAAAGTATAAGAATATTTTATTTTTGAACAATATGAATACTGAATTAAAGGGTAAACGTTTACTCATACTAGGAGGAAGTATGTGGAGCGAGGTTATTAAAGATTATGCCAATCGTAATGGCATTGTACTTATCTCCGCAGGATTATACCCAGCAGGCATAGACGAGATTGCCGATGAAGTGTATAGGATAGATACAACGCAACCTGACCTGATGATACCATTTATTAAAGAACATAATATAGATGGAGTCTATTTGGGTGGAAGCGAAATGATCATTACGGCAGCTTGTCAATACGTTAATCAATTAGGCTACCCATGCTATTGTACAAAAGAACAGTGGGATTTTCTTCAAGAAAAGGATAAATTCAAGTCTTTGTGCTTGAAATTTGATTTGCCTTGTGTCCCTCGCTATGAATTAGATTCTGATAATATTGACTACCCTGTTATAACCAAGCCTACTGATGGATGCGGTAGTAATGGCTTTTCTGTATGTAGAAATGCAGATGAATTACGTATTGGATACAAGATGGCAGCAGAGGCTTCTCCTACAGGCAGGGTGCTTATAGAAAAGTTTGTAAAGAATGACAGTGTTGTTGTTTTTTATACTTTCAGTAATGGGCGAATGTATTTCTCTGGGCTAGAGAATAAATTTCCAGTGAAATATGAAGGACATGAAAGTTACGTAGCTGGACTCCATCTTTTTGAGAGCAGATTTGCAAAAGAATTTAGGGATCGGTTTGATTCAAAGCTTGAAAAGTTGTTTCAATCTTTGGGTATTAAAGAAGGTCCTCTATGGATAGAAGTGTTCCATGATGGAGATAATTATTACTTCAATGAAGTAGGTTTTCGTTATAGTGGTTCTGTATCAATCTATCCTGTAGATTATTTCTATCACATTAATCAAGTCGCATCAGATATTTATTATGCTCTAACAGGGGAGAGCCAATTGTATGAACATCCAACAATGATTAAAGAGGGTGCTCCTAGAAAGAAACACTATGCAATCTTTAACGCTCATATCCTGCCAGGAACAATATCGTCGATAGATGGTGTAGAAATAATAAGGCAAATGCCAGAATGCGTGTTTATCGCAGACACCAAGCATGTGGGTGACAAAGTTAAGGCAACAGGAACTGTAGCACAAGTATTTGCCTTCATACACTTTGTATTCGACACAATGGATGAGTGTAAGGAAATGATAGACCGCATTTATTCTACTATTCATGTAAAGGATGCTGATGGTAATGAATTGATGTGTAATATGATAGATTGGAGTTCACGTAAAATCTCAGTTTAAAAATAATTGTTATGAGTAGCATAAAAGTACGAATCATCTCACAAGAGGACGTAGCGGAAATCTTCCGTGGAAATGCGGATGGTATATTTGGTATTATTGAGGATTCTTTTAGGAAATACCTCAATGATGAAGTTATCATGCCAGATAAAATTTCGCAGATTTTCGATGAGAAGACCCAAAATCGCATAAATTGTATGCCCGCCACATTAACTAAAGATAAAGTTTGTGGTATGAAGTGGGTTTCTGTGTTCCCTTCAAATGCACCTAAGGGAGTTCAGAATGTTACTGGTGTTATGTTGATGTCAGAATTGGAAACTGGATTTCCTGTAGCTTTTATTGACGGTACACTTTCAACTAAAATGCGAACCGCAGCTGTTGGTTGTGTGGCCGCCAAGTATTTGGCTCCATCAAAAGTTGAGGTTATAGGTATTATAGGAGCAGGAGAGGAGGCTCGTATGCACTTTACACTCTTGAAACACCTTTTCCCCTCAATTAAAGAGTGTCGCGTTTCTTCTTTGAATACAGAAATAGAGCAGGGTTTTATTGACAAGTTTAAGGAAATCGTTCCCGATGTAAAGTTTATCACTTGCAATAACGATGATTTTGTTTGCGCAAGTGGTGCTGATATTATCGTTACAGCCATTAGCGGCCAGAGCCCAGTACTGAAGGCAAGGGATATTACCAAAGGTGGCCTTTACATTCATGTAGGTGGATGGGAAGATGAATATGGTGTTGCGCAGAAGGCCGACAAGATTGTTTGTGACGAGTGGGAGGTGGTAAAGCATCGTTCCCAGACCCTTTGCCGTATGTATAATGATGGGTTACTTAAGGATGAAGATATCTATGCAAACCTCTCCGAACTAATTGCGGGCACAAAGAAGGGCCGTGAAAATGATGACGAGTTTATTTATTTCAATTCTGTTGGTCTTTCATATATAGACATTAACTTTGCAAACTATGTCTATAAAGAAGCAAAACGATTAGGGTTAGGTAAAGATGTCATTTTTGCCGAGTCAAATAATGTGGATTATAGAGCATTAATCTAATAGAAGATGTCAGTTAAAGAAGAAACATCGAAGCGTTATAATTACTATCATTGCCTGTCGCAAGATCCAGTTCCAATAGGTCAGAACAGAATATCATATCTGGATTTTATAGATCTTTGGGATGAGTTCCTTGCAAGCGTCCCTAATCAGGTTACAAAGGAAATAGTAATCAATGATACGTCAGATACGTTCCCTATATATAAATTTGTTATAACTCCGAAAGACTTTAAAAAAACGATTTTCCTCGTTGCTGGTATGCACGGGAACGAATACGAAGCATACTGGGGCCTTTTGAGATTAATGAAAGAACTGTATAAGGATGAACAGAACAATACTACTTTAAATCAATTGCGTAATAATGTCAGATTCATTATTATCCCAGTGTTAAATCCATATGGTATGCAAAATGACTTGAGAAGGAATTCTCAAGGTATAGATGCAAATTATAATTATGATTTAGATAGAAACGTTTATACCATTTTTTCTGGCCCATACGCCTTTTCCTCTAACGAACCTAAAGCGGTGAAGCTTGTCTGTGATGAGTATGAAGGCGAGATAGATGCGCATATTGAATATCATACAGACCCTTATCACGGTGATGAGAAATATAATTATTTAGAGTCTGAACCTCAATGTCCTGCTTATGCTGTAGCATATAAATTGACTCTAGATGAGAGAGCCTGGATAAAAAAGGAATATAAAAAGACAGTCGATCCTGGGTTTGTTATTTGGGAAAACAATGCCTGCACCATTTTCCGGTATATGTGGCAAAAACGAGGAATACCTTCTTTGGTTTGCGAGTCTGGTACAAATGGAGTAGCTGCTAGTGGAACGTCAACATTAATGAAATCAACGGTTGATTTTTATATGAATACCTTAATTGCTCTTGCTTACGAACTCTGTTTTGATAATATTGACCTGAGCAATAAATAATTGTTAGAAAATTGGTTTTTGAAGATGGTTGAGTTGAAAGATAGAATTATTCAAAGTACCGCCTCCATCATCACGGCTCTAAAGCAGATGGATTCACAAAAGGTTAAAATGCTTTTTGTTTTTGAAGAAGGCCATTTTGTGAGTATTTTGACTATTGGTGACATTCAACGAGCAATAGTTAAAAATGTCGCCTTGGATGCGCCAATTATGCAGGCAGTAAGTCGTAACAAAAAGTTTGCTCACGTGGGCGATCCAAGGGATAGCATTCGCAAAAAAATGTTAGAGATGCGTGCCGAATGTATGCCAGTATTGGATGATAATGGTAGTCTAGTTGAGGTGATTTTTTGGCGTGACCTTTTTGAAAAGGACGAAACAGCTTTGCGCCCCAAGATTGAATTACCTGTTGTTATCATGGCAGGCGGCAAGGGAACACGACTTAAACCCATTACAAATGTGATACCCAAGCCGTTGGTGCCAGTAGGCGATAAGACTATCCTTGAAGTCATCATGGATCAGTTTGAAAGCATAGGTTGCCATAAATTCTACATGTCTGTCAACTATAAAGCAGATATGATGAAGTATTATCTCAGCCAGCTCGACCATAAGTATGACATTGAGTTCTTCATGGAGGACAAACCCCTTGGTACTATAGGAAGTGTTTCATTATTGAAGGGTAAGATAACCACACCTTTCTTTGTAAGCAACTGTGATAGTATTAATGAGCAAGATTATCGCGACGTATGGGACTATCATGTGAATAACCACAATGATATGACGATAGTGACCATGGTAAAGAGTTTTAAGATTCCGTATGGTGTGATTGAAACTGGTGAAGATGGCTTGATGACCGCTTTAAAGGAAAAACCTGAGCAGACCTATCAAGTGAATACGGGTGTATATATCTTGAAACCAGAACTGATTGATGAAATTCCAGAAGGTAAGTTCTTTCACATCACTCATTTGATGGAGAAAGTGCAGGCTCGTGGTGGGAGAGTAGGTTGCTTCCCTGTAAGCGAGCACTCTTGGAAAGATATGGGCGAATGGCCAGAGTATCTGAAAATGATAGATGTGCTATGATAGCTTCGATTTTCAAAAAAAACGATTTTACGCTTTGTCATGTGCCAGTGCCTAAAGGTTATCCTCAGTCACAGACACATTCAGGGGTGGCATTGCATGATGGTTTGTTTTATTTGACAACATCGCCATATCCTTCAATCCGTAGGAACAAGTTCCGTGCATACCTGAGAGCGGCTATTAATAAACTTACTTTCTACAAATTGTTGGATAATAGAGCTTCCGATTCATTTGAAAACCCTTGTATTTATGTGGGGCTCCAGAACGGCTCTAATCCACCTACCCATTTTATTCCTCTGACTACAAATCCTCTGATGGGTACACCAGATAGCTTTTATGGACTGCCATCTTTTAATTCGGATCCAGACATTTATATAGAAAACGACGATGTCTTTGTTTTGAATAGAACAGTCCTAAGGCGCCCTCATCACAATGGTGGTTTTAATTTTGATTGTCGATTATTTCTTATAAGGGGGAAGTTGATTGATAATAAGTATCGTTATATGGGAACCACCATTTTACTTGATGATGTATCGTGCGGAAGTCCATCTTTAACAAAGTATGGCGACGGCTACATTATACTTAGTGTTTCTTCGAGTTGCTATAATAGTGGATTAACTGCTTTTTCAATAACCAAAATGCAATCTAAAAAAATAGATGGATTCAACAATGATAGTGCTTGGGAGGAAATTGCAGTTGAAGTGGATGGATATACGCCGTGGCATTTATCAGTTTTTTCGTATCAAAATGCACATTATGCTATTGTAGCCTGTGTTAAGCATGGCGAGAAACAGAGATGCTGGCAGATGCTTGGTAAATTTAATGAAGATTTGACAGGTTTGAAAATATATAAAACACCTCTTTCCGACTATAATTCATATAGAGGAAGTGCTTGCGTTACGAACGAAGGTTTGTTTATTCTGTATAATACGACCGTTCATGAGAATGTTAAAGGCAGTAAGTCTGTGGATGGAAGAGATGTGATAATGGCATCAATGCCATTTAATGAACTTTTAGGAACTATAATTAGCAATGAGTGATAAAAGCGTTGCATTAAAAGGAGGTTTTTGGACATCAATATCGACAGGGGTAGTGATGCTGGCCCAGTTTGGTCGTGTTGTCATATTGACCCGCTTCTTGGAGAAGAGTGACTTTGGTGCTGTGGCCATCATCAATATGGTTATTGGCCTCTGCGTCTCATTCACAGATTTGGGTTTTTCAAGTGTAATTATGTATAAACAAAAACTGACCAGTCGTGAGTTTAGTTCTCTTTATTGGTCACAATTTGTTTTGTTTGGTCTGTTATATGTTCTATTGACATTGTTATCCCCTGCAGTTGCGTCTTTTTATAGAACACCTATTTTAGCGGCCCTTATACCATTGTCTGGCTTATCTGTCGTTTTTCAGGCATTGGGTAAACTGTATGATAGTGTTTTACAGAAAAAATATCAATTCAAAGCATTAGCCATGCGAAATATTATATCTAATGTTTTGTCTTTGTTGTTGGCATGGTTTTTAGCATATAAGGGATATGGAATATATTCTTTAATTTATTCGACGCTCTGTTCTATAGTGGTTGTTAATGTATGGAACCTGTTGTCCGGGTTTAAGTATCAAAGGGTAAGTTTAACATTTAGCATGAAAGAGGTATTACCTTTGGCAAAGATTGGTATTTATCAGACCGGGACCAGAATTGTGGATTTTATTGCAGGTAAGATAGATGTATTTATTATTGGTAGGTTCTTGGGTACAGATGTACTTGGCGTTTATGATTTGGCAAAAGACTTGGTGCATAGAATTATTAATTTTGTAAATACGGTTGTTTCTAAGGTGGCATTACCGATTTTGGCAAATAATAATAATGACGATGAAGCAGTGAAAGCCCGCTTCTTGATGGTAACAAAGGTTGTTGCTTATATATGCATACCTATATGTCTTGCGATAGCTGTTTTCAGTAAGGATGTAGTATGGATTGTTTATGGTGAAAAGTTCATGGATGCTTCATTTATGGTCACCATATTTGCGATTGGAACAATGTTTGGGAGTATAACTTGCTTCTTTGATATGTTAGGCATCGCAAAAGGTCGTACAGACTTGAATTTTAAAGCAACGCTATTCCGTATCGCAATAATAACTCCATCTACATTGGTATGCTGTCAGTTTTCAATTGAAACGCTTGTTGTATGCAATTTCCTGTTTGGGGTACTCTTGATTCCTATTTATTGGCAGTTGATTGTAAAAAACACTTATCCTATGTCGGTCCATAAGTATTTAAGTCAATTTGGGCAGTACCTGTTATTGATTTCGCTATCTTCCATTCTGACTGCAATCTTAATGAATCTACACATTGTAGGTCTTTACGAGAATCGTATTGTGGAATTTGTGGTTTATGGATGCGTTTACATCTTGCTATATGCAGGTGCTCTGTTGTTCATAAAAGAAGATGTTAAATTTTTTTATGGTTTGGTGTTCTCAAAAAATAAATAATATGAGAGAAGTCTTAATAGTAGGTTCTTTAACGACTACACATATACGGAGGCTAATAGGGAAATTGGGCTCAACTAAAATGCCTGATGAGAATATATATGTGATGGATACGTCATTCCGTGTTGATTATTCGAATCCTGAAGTATATGGCATAAAGAGCACGTATGGATTAAAATCAAACTTATTGTTTCGTGTCCTAAGTAAAATACCCAAAGCAAGAGTTTTTGCTTTTTATTATTTGCTTATAAAACAATTTAAGTGGGTATTGTCCCTAAGACAATACAACATGATATCATTTGTTAGAGTTTCATTCTTGACATCCTATTTGATTAGATTAGCTCACGAAAAAGATTCTAAAACTCATATCGCTCCAATGGGAAGTGATATTCTTAGAACCTCTAAATATATTGAGAAGTCATTGAAAAATGCATTCAATGAGGTCGATTATATTTCAGTTAGTAGGCGTTCTGATTTTGGCGTTGGTTTAATAGATAGGTTTAACATACCATCTGAAAAAATGATAGCAGCGGGATTCGGATCTGATGTCATAGACCAGATTGATGTTATGCGAGGGGGTATGTCAAGGCTAGAAATGGCATCCATGTTAAATCTTCCGGATAGTTCTTATTATGTTTCATGTGGTTATAATGCAAATATTGAGCAGAATCATGAAGAGATGCTAAGAGCAATAGCCGATAATAAGGATTTGCTCCCCAAAGACTATTGTGTTATAGTGCAGTTATCTTATGGAATACAAAAAGAAGAGTTAAAATTAAAGTTACCAAAATTGGCTCAGGAGCTAGAATTAAATGTTTATTTAATAACGGAATTTCTCTCCACAGAGCATGTAGCGGCATTGCGTTTAATAACAGACTTGTTTATTCACGTTCAGAAAACAGATGCAACAAATGCCAGTATTCTGGAGTATTTATTAGCAGATACCGAAATTATAAATGGGGAATGGCTAAAATATCGTTTTATAGAACAAGATGGAAAGCCATATCATACTTGTGAGTCATTAGAACAACTAAGTTCATGTGTTCGTGATGTGATATCTAATCAAGACCGGAAAATTTTAGTTACAGAAAAAACAAAACAAGCCATTCGTGAATTTAAGAGTTGGCACAGAATATTAAAGAATTGGCATAAACTATTTGAATTGTAGAATGCGACGAAGTTTGTTTCTCCTTTTTCTTAGTCTATGGTGTTTGTCAACTCAGACCGCAGAATACCTTTTCAAGAATGGAAGTTCTGAATATGTAATTGTATTATCTGCAGAGGCATCAAAATCGGAGAGAACCGCAGCAACGGAATTACAGAAATATGTCAGGGAAATAAGTGGAGCGACCCTAAATATCACCGAGAAGATAGTGTCTTCTGGGAAAAGAATATACATTGGTTATAATCCGAAGGTGCCAGCCTTTCAAGGTGTGGACAAATATGATGATGAAGACGAAGGTTTTACCTATAAGATAGTCGGTCACGATCTCATTATTCATGGAGGTAGACATAGAGGGACAATGTATGGGGTGTTCTCTTTTTTGGAAAATGAACTGGGGGTAAGATGGTACACGCCCAATGTTACAGTGGTTCCTAAGAAAAAGCGATATAAGCTTCCTTCACTGAATCATAGTGAAAGACCCGCTATGAAGGTACGCTTCACTGATTATTACGCTACAACTGTGGGTGGAACAAAAGTGGAATGGAGTGCTCGAAACAAGGAAAATATGAAATTCGTAGGGCAGGAAAATGCATACGGTGACCTATATGGTTTCAATCGTTCGCATACGATGGGAATATTTGTGCCAGCCAGTAAGTATTTCGCAAAGCATCCCGAGTACTTTGCCCTTAAAGGAGGTAAACGCATTTCTAACGGGCAATTATGCTTGTCAAACCCTGATGTATTACAGATTTGCATCAAGGAGCTGAATAACGACATAGAAACAAGACCCACAGCCTTGTTCCACAGCCTTTCTCAAAACGACAGCTATGACTACTGTGAGTGTGATCATTGCGAGGCAATAGAAGAGAGATTTGGAGGCCATTCAGGGCTTATTATTTGGTTCGTGAATCAAGTTGCTGATGCCATAAAAGAAGACTATCCTAAAGCGTTGCTTAATACTTATGCCTATCAGTATTCTGTGAAACCGCCAACAGGCATCAAACCAAGGGATAATGTTGTTGTTGTATTGGCAACAACAGGGTGTTGCCTAGCTCATCCTTTTGGAGAAAGATGCAAATCACCTCGCTATGATAATGATATCTTTATGGACAACTTGGAAGGTTGGAGTAAGATATGTGATAAGTTGTTTATCTGGGAATATGTGGTGAATGTGAAACAACCTTTATCCCCGTTTGTAAACACATCTGCTTTTGGAAGAAGCATGCAAACATTCGCGGAAAAAAATGTATGGGGGATATTTGCTGAGGCCCGACTGAATGCAGATGGTGGTTCATTTGCAGAGATGAAGAATTGGGCGTTTTTGAAACTAATGTGGAATCCTCAGCTTAATACAGATGCCCTGGTGAAGGATTTTATCTATGGCTATTATGGAAAAGCAGCACCCTATATATGGAAATATTACACACTCTGTAAATCTTTGATAAATAAGGATACGCATTTTTACATTCGACAAGAATGTAATGACGCTATGTTCTCGGATGGTTTTATTAGTAAAGCTTACGTGCTGATGAATAAAGCACTGGCTGCTGCTGATAATAAAGACATTCTATCAAGGGTTGAAAAGTGGAGTTTGGAAGTGCTCTACCTTAAGAATATGAAGGATGGTAAAGTGGCTGAGAAAAACGGCTCACGACAGATGTTTTATGAACTCGTTAAAAAGCATGATGTTGGTATTCCCTCAAATTTTAAGTTTGATAATTAATATATAGTAAGAATAGTTTTACAATGACATTACAAGTTTTTTTAAGGAAGGCGAAAAATTTCTTCCCTTTTGTATTTAAGGCATTTAAACTGAGTTTTTATTGGTTTCTTGCAAATAGGGCCAGGTTCTCTCCATTGAGGAAATTTTTCCCCAAATTACCTAATGCTATTTGGCGTTTTTGTGGGGTTAAGCTTGGAAAGAATGTAGTAATAACGCAGGATGTTTATTTTGATGTTGAATTCGCAAAATATATAACTATAGAGGATAATGTTGGATTTGGGCCTCAAGCGGCAATATTTGCCCATCGTCGCGTGATGGATGACTATCATGCTGGTGGAAATTATTGGGAATGCCCCCAAAAACCACGACCTGTTCATATCAAAAAGGGCGCTTTCATAGGAATAAGGGCTTTAATAACCCCTGGTGTAACTATAGGCGAGGGTGCTGTGATAGGTGCAGGTTCCGTTGTCGTTAAAGATATACCTGATTGGTGCCTGGCTGCAGGTTCCCCTTGTAAAGTAATGAGATATCTTCCGAAAAAAGGCTATTTCTATAATAAGGAGACAAAACAGAACGAGCCTATACCCGGATATGAGGGAGTAAATGAATAAAAGAACAAACTAGACAATTTTGATGAATAATAAAGATAGTGCATTTAGCCACAAATTGTTTGTGCTATTTATAGCAGCGATAGCATTCATCCAGTTTACGTCTTTTCTTCCCAATGAAGTAAGACTCCTGAGTTTGTTGATCGTTTGTTTCTTTTGTATTATTGACAGAAGAATAACTCAAGGAAGTAAAAATGTAGGAATGTTGCTTTTTTTCTTTGCGATATCTTTCTTTTATGTCTTTTTATTAGGGAGGGGGCATTTCAATGAATTAAGGAATATAGCACTGCCTTATACGATGATGTTTACATGTATGTTTATAGCGCCTCATATTTTACGCTTAAATTCTAAAGAAATAAACATCATATATTATACATTTGGTATAGGACTTCTTATAACACTAATAGCAACAGTTGTGATAGTAAGGATTAATCCGAATGCTGTTAGAACCCTGGGGTTTGGTAATGCAGAAGGAGAAGCGGAAAATGCGTTGGCTAGTTTTTACTCTAGAGCAGGATTAATAACCTACTCAATGGCGCATATCTTGCCAACAATAGCATGTGCACTTACTGTACAGGCGATAGAGTTACAAAAGAAATATAAGAAGATAGTACTCGGAATCATAGTCTTGTTGACTTTATATGTTATGTATAGTGCAACCATTACCACAGCATTGCTTGTAAGTGTGTTGTCTATTCTTTTAATTTTTACTTATGATATGGCAAAAGGAAATACGCGAAGGTTTGTCGTTTTATCAGTTACTGCAGTAGTGTTAGTCTTGGCGACAGGTGGACTTACCAGATTACTGACTGAGGCATTGCAAGGTAGCAATAATGCCATAAACGAAAAATTTCAGGATATAATCACTTCTATTGAGAGCGGCAGTGCTACTGGACAATTGGAAGGAAGAGAAGATCATTGGCAATTAACTTTCGATGCGATATCAAAAGATCCTTTTTTTGGAGGAGCGTCAGGACCAACTGATACAGGACGACATATTTTGTTTTTTGATTATTGGGCTTGGTATGGATTTTTCTGTTTGTTATTATTTGTTTCATGGTGGAGAGAAGTGAAAAGTTTGAAAAGAATCTTAAATAAAGAAATGTGGGGAAAATACTTGCTTTGTTTACTCCCGGTGATTATGATGGTTTTCAGTAAAGGGCCTCATTTCCTCCCTGCCTATTTTTTCGTTACACTTTTAGTTTTAAGAGTGTGCTTTATGAAAACCGTGTTTACGAAAGGAATTAGATAATTATGAAATAGATGAATAAGTATAGAATTATTATCAATGCCGACGATTTAGGCATGAGTAGGGAGGTTAATGCCGCAATTGAGACAGCAATCAAAGAAGGTTGTATTTCATCTTCAACAATAATGGCAAATGCACCTGCTTTCGAAGACGCTGTTCGCATTGCCAAACTATATCCGCAGATTTCGTTCGGTGTTCATTTGAATATTGATGAGTTCAAACCGTTGACAGAAACATCTGTTTTTATGAAATATGGAATGTTAGATGCCAATGGGTCTTTTAAGAAGGAGTATCTACACAATACAGAGCTTAGTTATAGTGACGAGCTTTTAGAAGCTATTTATAATGAGTGGAAAGCTCAAGTGAAAAAAGTGATAGACACAGGGGTGATTCCATCCCATTTTGATAGTCATGAGCATACACACGGAATCTTTGAGTTGCAACCAATTCTTGTCAGGCTTATGAAAGAATACGGCATCAAGAAGGTTAGAAGGCAACCATATTCCTCTATACTTGAAATGGTTGTTGCAAGATTTATACATCAGCCTCGCCCTGTTAAATCAGATAATAAACAGCAGCCCCAGAATTGCATACCCGTAAAGAAACGTCATTCTTTTATTTACAGGAGGTTTCATCAACTATTGCATGCCTATAGACATCGCCGTTGGATTCATAATATGCAGAAAGACGATTTTGTTATGATGGACTTTTTTGACAGCTATCAGATGTTCTGTCTTTGTTTCCCAAAGTTATTTAAATATAAGAGGATGGGGACCATAGAACTAATGACGCATCCAGGGCATAGGGGATATCGTGCAGAAAATGAGATGCTTGCGAATAAAGAGTTGTTAAATGTGTGCCAATATGAATTAATAAACTATAATCAGATATAAACGATGATAGACTTTTCAGTAATTATACCTCATAGAAATTCCAAGGAGACTCTACCGAGACTTTTTGAGACCATACCGGTAAGCCCCAGTATAGAGATTATTGTGGTAGATAATTCAGATGAACCACTTACAAAAGATGAAATAGATATTAACAGAGAGTATTCATTATATTGGGCAGAACCCAAAAGATTCGCAGGGGGTGCCAGAAATGTAGGAATAGAAAACTCTCGTGGGAAGTGGTTGGTCTTCGCTGATGCTGACGATTACTTTACTCCCAATGCTTTCGATGATTTTTATAAGTTCATTGATTCTGAGGTGGATATTGTGTACTTTGGAATGGATGGTATCTATATAGAAACGGGGGAAAGGTCTGACAGAGGAGATAGATTCACTAACATGGTGAAAAAGTATTTGTCTGGAAAAATAGATGAAAAAGCGATACGGTCGGGCTTTAGTTCTCCTTGCTCAAAAATGGTTAAACGTGAGTTGGTATCAAAACACAACATCCGATTTGATGAAGTGGCGGCAAACAATGATGATTTTTTTGCTCTACAAGCTGGTTACTTTGCCAAGACTATCACTGCTTATGACTCTTTGGTGTATGTTTATGTGGCAACTGCTGGCTCTATTATGCATAAAAGAGATGCAAAAACCATGCTTGTACGACTGGAGGTGATTCTTAGATGTAATAAGTTTAAGAAAGAACATGGATTAGGGAATTATCAAGGATCCGTTGCGTATTTCTTCTCACAAGCAGCTCATTATGATATGAAAACCTTCTTCCGTTTCGTGTCATTGCTGTTCAAGTATAGGCAGAATCCTCTCATTGGATGTAAAAACTGGTTCCATACTTTCAAAAAAGTACGAGTACAAGACAAGGAGGAACAATCTTATATTACAAAATAATGGAAAAACATATCTGTTTCCTAAGCAATGGCTTTTCGCGTCGCGATTCTCTCATTGTCTATCGATTTGGTAGAACCTTGGTTAAAAAAGGCTATAAAGTTACCTATCTTTTAAGAGATGGGCAACCCGAAGAGGAGAGGTATGGCATTATCATGTCATCAGTAGGCGAAAAAGCTTCGTCATTGCGTGGTAGAATCCTTAGTGCAACAAAGGTTTTTAAGACATTTCTAAAAAATCATAGTGCAGATGTATATGTTGTTTCAGAACCGGAAATGCTTCAAGTCGGTCTCTGGCTGAAACGACGTGGGAATAAGGTGGTATTTAGTTTGCGAGAATGGTATCCAGTCTATTATACAAACAAGGTTAGTAACAGGTTTGCAAAGAAGGCTATAGAATGGTTATGTGAACGCTATTTCAACTATGTCGCTAAAAAGTTGGATGCGGTATTTAACTGTATGCCTGAAATGCATGATTATATCAAGCATGTTATGCCTTGTCGATATTTTGAGGATGTGGCTAATTTCCCTGTTGTAAATAAGGACTTTAGTCTTAGTTATGAGGAGTATAGCAAGCGTGAGAATATAATTAGTTATTTTGGTAGCATATATAATATCAGTTGTCAGGAGGAATTTTTGGATGCATTGGAATCATTCCCTAATGTTAAGTACTTGTTAGCTGGTGTGTTCTATAATGCTGATTACCAAGAAAGGGTTATGGCAAAGCCTGCATGGAAACAGGTGGAGTTTATTAATGGATTTACAAGAGAACAGTTGCCTGGTATTATAAACCGTTCAATAATGGGTAATGTAGTTAAAGATTTCGATCAGACAGAGACTCCACAAGGCTCTTATTCGATCATCAAGATTTTTGAGACCATGGAAGCTGCGGTGCCTGTCATTTTGGCTAAAGTACCACTGTATGAAAAGATGGTAGAGAAATACCATTGTGGCATTTGTGTCAAACCTCATAGTGTTGATGATTTTAGGGCCGCCATTGAATATTTGCTTACCCATAAAGAGGAAGCTTATCAGATGGGACAAAATGGACGTAGGGCAGTGTTAGAAGAGTTCTCATGGGACAGTCAAGCAAAAAACGTGATGAAAGTTATTTCGAAACTAACAGAGGATAAACAATAAACAACTTTATATGAAAGGAATAGTTTTAGCCGGAGGTTCTGGCACCAGACTTTACCCTATAACTAAGGGCGTGAGCAAACAATTGCTTCCTATTTATGATAAACCAATGGTTTATTATCCTATTAGTGCATTGATGCTGGCAGGCATCAGGGATATTCTGATTATCTCTACACCATACGATTTGCCAGGATTCAAACGCCTACTTGGTGATGGTTCTGACTATGGTGTGCATTTTGAATATGCTGAGCAGCCTTCTCCAGATGGCCTCGCTCAGGCTTTTATCATTGGCGAGAAGTTCATAGGCAATGATAGTGTTTGCTTAGTGTTGGGTGATAACATCTTCTATGGTGCAGGCTTCACCAAATTACTCCGCAATGCAGTGAACGATGCAGAAAAGAACGGCAAAGCAACTGTATTTGGATACTGGGTTTCAGATCCAGAGCGCTATGGCGTTGCTGAGTTCGATAAGGATGGTAATTGCCTATCTATTGAGGAGAAACCTAAGGAGCCCAAGAGCAATTATGCAGTAGTGGGATTGTATTTCTACCCCAATAAAGTAGTTGATGTTGCCAAGCATATTAAGCCATCAGCCCGTGGTGAATTAGAGATAACCACAGTTAATCAGGAGTTCTTGAACGATGGTGAGTTGAAAGTTCAGGTCTTTGGTCGTGGTTTTGCATGGCTCGATACTGGTACGCACGATAGTTTGGCAGAGGCTAGTACTTTCGTTGAGGTCATCGAGAAGCGACAGGGTTTGAAGGTCGCCTGTCTTGAAGGTATTGCTTACCGCAATGGCTGGATTTCTGAAGATAAGATGCGGGAGTTAGCAAAGCCGATGCTAAAGAATCAGTACGGACAGTACCTCTTGAAGGTAATTGATGAGATGAAAGAAGAGATTAATTCCAGCACATTAGAGCACGTATAATATGAAGAATATTATTATAACCGGTGGTGCAGGCTTTATTGGAAGCCATGTAGTACGGCTGTTTGTGAACAAATATTCTGAGTATAAGATTATAAACTTGGATAAGTTGACTTATGCTGGTAATCTCGCCAACTTGAAGGATATTGAAGACAAACCTAACTATAAGTTCGTCAAGATGGATATCTGTGACTTCGCCGGTGTGTTGAAGTTGATGCAAGATGAACAGGTGGATGGTATTATCCACTTGGCCGCAGAAAGCCATGTTGACCGTAGCATCAAAGATCCCTTTACCTTTGCTCAGACTAACGTGATGGGTACTTTGAGCTTGCTCCAGGCAGCAAAGGCTTATTGGGAGAGCCTGCCTGAAAAATATGAGGGCAAACGCTTCTACCACATCTCTACCGATGAGGTATATGGCGCTTTGCAGATGACACGTCCCGAGGGTATTGAGCCTCCATTTACAACCAAGGCAAGTAGCGGAAAGCACCACTTGGCATACGGTGAGAAGTTTTTTACGGAGGACTTGAAGTACCAACCTCATAGTCCATATAGTGCAGCCAAGGCAAGCAGTGACCACTTTGTGCGTGCTTTCCATGACACCTTTGGAATGCCTACAATCGTGACCAACTGCTCTAATAATTACGGTCCTTATCAGTTCCCTGAGAAGTTGATACCGCTGTTCATCAACAATATTCGTCATCGCAAACCATTGCCTGTATATGGTAAGGGAGAGAATGTACGTGACTGGTTGTATGTTGTTGACCATGCAAGAGCCATTGATGTTATTTTCCATGAGGGCAAGATTGCTGAGACCTATAATATTGGTGGCTTCAATGAATGGAAGAACATTGATATTATCAAAGTTTTGATTAATACTGTTGATAGACTCCTTGGTCGTTCCGAAGGTGCGGATATGGATTTGATTACGTATGTAACAGATCGTGCCGGACACGATTTACGTTATGCCATTGACAGTACCAAACTTCAGAAAGAACTTGGTTGGGAGCCGAGTCTCCAGTTTGAAGAGGGTATTGAGAAAACTGTAAAATGGTATCTTGATAATCAGGAGTGGTTGGATAATGTTACTTCAGGCGAGTATCAAAACTACTACCAGCAAATGTATTCTGACCGTTAAATTATAAGACGATGAATATTGAAGATGTAAAATTGATTGAGTTGCCGAAGTTCCTCGATTCTAGAGGGAACTTATCATTTGCAGAGCAACGTAATCATATCCCGTTTGAAATAAAACGGACGTATTGGATCTATGATGTGCCGGGAGGTGAATCACGAGGTGGTCATGCATATATACAGAACCAAGAGTTTATTATAGCATTGTCCGGTGCTTTTGATGTAATTATAGATGATGGTCAGCAAAAGAAGAAGTTCACGCTGAATCGTTCATACTATGGTTTGTATATACCAGCAGGATTGTGGCGGGAAATGGAAAACTTCTCTACAAATTCTTTGGCATTGGAGTTTGGTTCTGAACACTTCAATAAAGAGGACTATATCCGCGATTACGAACTGTTTAAAAAGATGAAGAAAAATGGGGAAATATAGTGTTTTCGATTGCTCCATTGTTGAGTTAGATAAGCATCATAGCGACCGAAAGGGTAACCTTTCCGTCGTAGAGAATGGCGAAACACTGCCATTTGATGTGAAGCGTGTGTACTACCTCTACGATGTTCCTGGCGGTGAAAGCCGTGGTTCACATGCACACAGATATTTAGAGCAACTTATTATTGCAGCATCTGGTTCATTCACAGTTACTTTGGATGATGGAAAATGCAAACGTAGTTTTCTATTGAACAGGCCTTATCAAGGGTTATATGTCAAACCTGGTATGTGGCGTGATTTGGAAGACTTCTCTTCAGGAGCGGTATGTATGGTGTTAGCCTCAGAAGTGTACCAGAAAGAGGATTATATCAGAGATTATCAAGAGTTTATCGATTTCAGAAACAAATAATATGAATCAGTCTGTATTAGGATTATATTATGAAGAGTTTGAAGAGGGTGCTGAGATAAAGCATGCCCTCTCCAAAACTATTTTCGAGAGTGATAATAATTTTTTCTCACTCCTAACGATGAACCACCATCCGGTTCATACAAACGTAGATTATGCCAGTCATAACCAACATGGTCAGCCTCTAGTGGTGGGCACATTGGTATTCTCACTTGTAGTTGGTATGACTGTACCTGATATCAGTGGAAAGGCCATCGCAAACCTTGGATATGAGGACATCAAGCATCTGGCACCAACATTTATCGGCGACACCATTTATGCTCGTACTCGTATCATCAGCAAGCGCGAGTCAAAATCAAAGCCAGACCGTGGTATCATCTATGTAGAGACCATTGGTTATAATCAACGAGGAGAGGATGTCATCTCCTTCCGTCGTAATGTCCTTGTTAAGAAAAGAGATATAAATAAATAAGAAAATGGAAGAAAATTATTTAATGCGTAGTTTGATGTATGTTCCTGCGCATAATCAGAAACTGTTGGACAGCGCAACTCGTCGTGACGCCGATGTGCTGTTGCTTGATTTGGAAGATTCTGTACCTGTGTTCGACAAACAGCAGGCACGCGATAATATCAAGGAGTTTGTGAAGCGCGATGATCTGAATGGAAAGCTTATTTTCCCTCGTGTTAATGATCGTGAGAGTGGTGAACTCCTTAAAGACCTCACTCAGCTTACCATTGAGGGAGTAAATGGATTTTTGTATCCAAAATCCACCAAGGGTGAAGATATTTATTTCGTAGGTAAGCTGCTTGAAACTATTGAGTACGAAAAGCATATACCTGTTGGCACATTCAAACTGATGGCACTCATTGAGACAGCAGGCGCTATTGTCAATATTAAGGAAATCTGTGAGGCATGTCCTAACCGTTTGGTGGCCGTTGTGTTCGGTTGTGAGGATTACGTGACCAACACCCAGGGTAAGCATGATGATGCAGGCAAGAGTATCTTCTATGCTCGTAATGCCATTGTGAATGCAGCACGTTTTGCAGGCATTGCTCCTATTGATACGGTACACATCAAGGTTCACGACCTAGAAGATCTGGAGAAAGAAGTTATTCTTGGTAAGGAACTCGGATTTGAAGGTATGTCTGTTCTTAATCCAAAGGAACTTCCTATCATCCATAAGTACTATACACCTACTGAGGAAGAGGTTGCTTGGGCAAGGGAAATGGTTGAGTTGGCAGAGGAAGCCATTCGTGAAGGTAAGGGTGTTGCCGTTAAGGACAACAAATTTATTGGCCCCCCAATGGTGAAGATGGCAAAGAACATTCTGGCCAAGCACGAGAAGATACAGAATAAAACAGTTCAATAGAACATGCAGAATATAACAACGCTTAAACCAGAGGAGTGTTGCGGCTGTACTGCCTGTTATGCCTCTTGCCCTACTAAAGCCATAACAATGCAGCCAGACGAGGTTGAAGGATTCCTTTACCCTCGTGTGGATGAAGAAAAATGCATAGATTGTGGCAAGTGTTTGCGGGTGTGTAAGGATGTTCGGCCGTATCAGGAAGAACAGAAGATATACGCTTGCTGGAGTAAAGATGATAGCTTACGTGCTCGAAGCTCTTCAGGTGGCATTTTCTCTTTGTTGGCCGAAAAGGTTTTGACAGATGGTGGTGCAGTTTGTGCTGTAGGGTATAGCGATGACTGTAAAGAGTGCTTACATAAGATTATCCGCACACCAGAAGGATTGGATGACTTGCGTAGAGCGAAGTTTGTGCAAAGTAAGAAATATGATGTTTACCATCAAGTCAAGGAATTATTAGTGACAGGAATACAGGTCCTTTTCTGTGGGACTCCCTGTGAGGTTGGCGGTTTGCGCCAGTACCTTGGAAAGGAGTATGAGAATCTTATTACTTGTGACATCATTTGTGGGTGTGTTTCTTCTCCGATGGTTTATCGTACGTATATTGAGTTCCTTAACGATAAGTATAAAGCTAATGCTTTAAGCGTAAACTTCAAAGATAAGCGTAAAGGATGGAGAGGAAAGGCCATCGCTGTGAAGTTTGACGATGGAACAGAGTATTACAATAGCATTTTGGATGATGACTATTGTGTATCATTCCATAGCCGTTACAACATCCGCCCTTCGTGCTTTAACTGTAAGTATCGCGACTTGAAACGAGGTGCAGACTTTACTTTGGGCGATTTTTGGGCCATAGAGAAGTATAATGAAAAATACGATGACAATAAGGGAACCTCATTTGTGTTGGTAAATACCTCAAAAGGCGAATCTATACTTAAAAACTTAGATTTGGTCATCCATCCGATGGATATTGATTATGAGGAGTATTGCATGAAATACAATTGGTGTATGCATCGTAATCCTTATGCAATGCCAGAAGAAGACAGAAAAACTTTCTATCATGATGTGGTTACTATGCCCTTTGACCAAATGGCAGTAAAAGATTTGGAAGCTATCAAACAAGCAAGAAAAAATAAGAAAATTGAACAAAAACAAGTAAGATATGAGTAAGAAAGTAGTAATTATTGGAGGTGAAGGCAATGGTGGTGTTATTGCCTCAGCCATTGAAGATAATAGAAACCGCTTTGCCGACCTCGAATGGGAGGTGGCTGGTTTCCTGAATGACTTTGAGAAAGAGGTCGATGGTTTTCCTGTTGTTGGTAAGTTGGAGGATTTACCACGATTGTTGGAAACTACTGATTATTATTTCTCTTGGGCCATTCATCTTGTAGGGCGTAATTACAAGACGGCAGAGATGTTTGCGGCTGCAAATATTCCAGAAGATAGGCTTGCAACGATTGTACATAAGTCTGCCTTTATTGGTAAGGGCGCAACGCTATGTCCTGGTGCATTCATTATGTATAATGCCTATATTGGCCCCAACGCTCATATTGGAAAATGTAGCTTGGTTATGGCGAATTGTTGCATTGGTCACGATACCTATATTGATGACATTTGTCATTGTTCTGTAGGTGCCATAATGACAGGCTATTCAAAACTTGATTATTGTTCTGATCTCGCTGTTGGTTCCACATTGATAGCATATAAAGTTGTAGGTAAATACTCTATGGTAGCTGCAAATGCAGTGGCCACCAAAGATGTTCCCGAAGGTGAAATCTGGGCTGGTACACCTGCTAAGTTGTTGAAACCAATGAATAAGGAATAGTAAAATGAGAGACCACTCAATTGATCTGTTAAAGGGAATAGCAATATTGTTTGTCTATTTGGGTCATTGTATTTTGTACCATCCAATACAAATGGAACAAATGTATGAATGGTGCAGAGTGCTAGGCCGCTTTATTGAGTCTTTCAATATGCCCCTTTTCTTTATTATTTCTGGGTATCTTTTCTCAAAAACTCAAAAAAGTACGATAGAGTTGTATAAAGGAAAGGCTCTGCGGCTATTAGTTCCGTATTTATTTACAATGGCAATCCTTATAGGCGTTAAGCTAATTTTACCGCCATCGCTTTCTTATAATGAGGCTGTTACTGGGGGGGGGTATTTCTTTAATTGCTAACGCTTTGCTGAACGGAGGTGACAGATGGTTCGTGTATGTAATGTTCGTGATGTTTTTAATTGTGATACCTTTCCGTTTTGTCATCAAGAATAAGAAGTTACTATTTATAACGGCAATAATCCTTATCGGTGTTTATTATTTGGATTTTATGCCAACTCTATTCAAACTTGACACCGTCTTTTACTTTCTTTTCTTCTTCCTTCTCGGCTACGCCTTGCATGATCATTGGGCTTTTTTGAAATGGTTTTGTCTTAAGTACTGGTATGTGACTATTTCAGTATTGGTTTTATTTAATCTGATTTTGATAATACCTTTTGAAAAAATTTCTTTCATATATCGATTTCTTCTTCCGATTACAGGCTCATTAGGATGCCTCTCTGTTGCATCGTTGCTTGAAAAAACAGATTCGTCAAAGATTGTCCAATATGTAGAATACTGTGGGAAGTACTCTTTGCAGTTCTATCTTTTCACTTTCTGTTATCCAATTATACGTTGGGGAATAGTTTCGGTGGCGCATGTGACAAATCCTGTTCTGATCCTGCTGTCTGTTTTCGTATTACAACTCATAGCAATAACTATTATTGTTGAGATAACTCGTAGAATTAAATTTTTAAAAGTTCCTTGTGGATATTAAAAACTATTATAATATTATGATTCCATTTTTATCACTAAAAGATGTAACCGCCCTGCATGGTGCGGAAATTAATGAGGCTGTCACCCGTGTTGTCAACAATGGCTGGTACCTCCAGGGAAAAGAAAACGAGAAGTTCGAGGAGAACTACTCGAAGTTTATTGGCACTAAATATACCATTGGTTGTGCTAATGGTCTTGATGCACTCATCTGGATTTTCCGTGCTTACATTGAGATGGGCGTAATGCAGCCTGGTGATGAGGTGATTGTACCTGCCAACACCTATATTGCGACAATTTTAGGTATCACAGAGAATGGACTAGTTCCTGTTCTTTGCGAGCCAAAGCCTAACACATTAGAGATTGATGATGACCTGATTGAAGGTTTAATCACTCCAAAGACTAAGGCTATTGCCATTGTGCATCTGTATGGTCGTATTGCTTATACAGAAAAGATTGGTGAGCTTTGCAAGAAGTACAACCTAAAGCTCGTTGAGGACTGTGCTCAGAGTCATGGTTGTAAGTTTACTGATGGCAGAGTAACAGGTTCTATTGGTGATGCTGCTGGTCATAGCTTTTACCCTGGCAAGAACCTTGGCGCCCTTGGTGATGGTGGTGCAGTTACTACCAATGATCCAGAGCTGGCTGCTGCTGTTCGTGCTTTGGCTAACTATGGTTCTCAGAAGAAGTATGTGTTTAAGTATGCAGGCCGAAACAGCCGCTTGGATGAGATTCAAGCTGCTGTATTGGATGTAAAATTGAAGTATCTAGTTGAGGATAACCAGCATCGTAAGGAGGTGGCTCATTATTATTATGAGCATATCAATAATCCGTTGATTACATTGCCTGATTTACTGCCTGATGAGCAGAATGCTTACCATTTGTTCCCAATCATCGTGAAAGGCAAGGAGAATAGAGATAGACTCCATGACTATTTGGATGAGAATGGCGTAGGTACTGTCTGCCATTATCCTATTGCACCACATAAGCAGGAGTGTTATGCTATGGAGGCTTGGAATACACCACAGTTGATTCTCCCTATTACCGAACGATTGGCTGACGAAGAACTGAGCATGCCTATTGGGCCTACAATAACAATTGAAGAGGTCGGAGAGATTGTTCGACTGATAAACGCCTTTGAATAATGACAAAAAGAATTTGGATTGTTAATTATTACACAGGGACTCCTAAGACCCAGTTAAACCCTCGCTATGAACAGTTCGCCCGTCGGTTTATGGATGCAGGGTATGATGTGATTACAATAAACTCCTCTTTTACATCAGATACACAAGAGGAGCAAACGACTTCTGGACAGATCTTTTTAGAGCGTCAATACGAGGATTATAAGTTTATACACATTAACGCACCAGCTTATCAAGGTAATGGCTTAAAGCGAATGTGGTCTCTTTTAAAATTTTCGCTGATGTTAAAAAAAGCAGCCAAGCATTATCCCAAGCCAGATGTCGTACTGCATAACATTCATCCACCATTTGACTACCCAATCGTAACAATGACTAAGCAATTGGGCGCAAAATATATTGCTGAAGCATGGGACTTATGGCCTGAAAGTTTTGTTAGATTCGGGTTAATTAAGGAATCAAACCCTTTGATGAAGATAGCTCATGCGATAGAAAAAAAATACTATTATTCAGCTAGTGACTTAATATTTACGCTTAAAGGAGCTTCTGATTATCTTAGAATAAAAGGTTGGACAGAGGATGTAGGTGGTAAGATAAACTTGAACCATGTCCATTATATAAACAATGGAATAGATTTGGAGCAATTTTACAAAAACAGAGAAGCCTATCCTCGACCAGATAAAGATATAAACTCTCCAAATTTGCGGAAAATTATCTATTTGGGGTCAATTAACAAAGCAAATAATGTTAAAACGTTGGTAGATGCGGCAGTATTGTTGAAAGAATCTCCTGAATATAGGTTCTTTATTTACGGGAATGGAGCCTATAGGAAGGAATTGATACAGTATGTAGCTGATAATCATATTGACAATGTTGTCTTTAAGGAAGAGCGGATTTCACTAGCAGAATGTGCATGGGTGGTTAGTCAGGCAACTGTGAATGTGATGAATTATGAGAAAGGATTTGGTAAATGGGGTGTCAGTAGCGGAAAAATGTTTCAGTATTTGGCTGCAGGCAAACCTATCGTGTGTAATCGCAAATTTCATTATGATGACGTTATAATGGAAGGTAATTTAGGCATAGCACAAGAAATGGAGACCCCAGAGGCATTTGCTCAGGCAATCAAGGCTCTTGCTGAGCAGCCAAAGGAGGAATATGAGGCTATGTGTCTCAGAGTACTGGAGGCTGCCCAAAAATATGATTATAAATATCTGTCAGAAAAAGAACTCCAAGTGATTGAATCCTAATTTAAAATTCATGTAATATTTGTTATAAATGAAGCATTTAATAATCATTGGCGCTGGTGGCATGGGGCGTGATATCTATTGGTCTGCCACAGGATGCCACGGCTATGGAGTGGATTTTGACATCAAAGGATTTATAGATGACGATTTAAGTTCGCAGGACGGTTACGAGGGGTATCCTCCCTTGTTAGGAACTATTGACGGATATCAAATTGAGGATGGTGATGTGTTCAACTGTTCTATAGGTGATGTTCAGACTAAAGCAAAAGTCTGCGAAAAACTGAAATCCAAAGGTGCAAAATTCTATACATTAGTAAATAAAACCGCAGTAGTACATGAGCACACTATATTAGGCGAAGGTTGCTATGTGGGAGAATTCGCATTAGTTGGTACTGAAGCAACAATTGGTGAAAATTGTTTGATACAAGCATATTCCATCATTGGGCATGACTGCAAAATTGGGGATTATGCTAGAATTGATACGCACTCTGTCATTATTGGTGGTGTGGTAATAGAAAAACGCGCTACGGTTCATACGGCAGCTGTTGTTAGTCATAAAGTTGTGGTTGGTGAAGATGCCACTGTGGCCGCATGTAGTTTCGTTATCAGAAAAGTAAAGAAAGGAACAACCGTTACTGGAAATCCTGCAAAATTATTAGATTATTAACATTATTATATCATAGGAATGAAAGCATTTTTATTTCCTGGCCAAGGTAGCCAGAAAGAAGGAATGGGAAAGGATCTCTATGAGAATTTTCCAAAAGCGAGAGTGATTTTTGAACAGGCTAATGACATTTTAGGTCAGAGATTTTCAGACTTCCTGTTTACTGCAAATGAGGAGGTGCTGATGGATACCCGCAACACACAGATGGGAATCTTCATCTATGAAGTGGCAGCTGCATTAGGTCAGGACGATGTGAAACCGGATTGTACCGCAGGTCACTCTCTTGGTGAATATGCTGCATTGGTAGTGGCTGGCGTTTTGCACTTTGAGGAAGCCGTCCCTTTCATCAAGAAACGTGGAGAGGTGTTCTACGAGGCATTCCAGAAGCACCCCAGTGCAATGGGTGCTATCATTGGTATTCC
>Ga0247611_10002765_pt1 | contig 27300 bp, 28 predicted proteins | sample 177DNAGHGhighgp2_FD_192422 | JGI IMG/M metagenome (GOLD analysis project Ga0247611, IMG submission 192422) | Sheep rumen microbial communities from Palmerston North, Manawatu-Wanganui, New Zealand - 1770 DNA GHGhigh gp2 | ecosystem: Host-associated > Mammals > Digestive system > Stomach > Rumen... | reverse complement strand
GTGGTGGAAGAATTGTTGATAGTGGCGACAGGCACGAAGGTACCGGCGTTGGAGAGGTCGGACATGACACCCACCTGGAGCTGGTACTTGGCCAAGGTCTGTCTGACATAGAAGGAGAGTTGCAGCGAACTGACATCGCCGTCGAACTCGGGCATGGCGAAAATGCCGCGCTTGTTGAGGATGATGGAGTAGCTGCCGCTGTGAGAGTGTGCTGAGGAGTAGTAAACCATGGGCTTGTACTCATCGGTCATGGAGACATCCTGGTGGGCGAGTGTCCAGCAGGGAACCTCCACACCGGTCTTAGCTGTAGTGGAGGTGGTGTAGCTGTCGAAGTTATCGGAATAAGGCAGGTCGGCAGCCGTGATGGCCGGGCATGAAGCGGGGCGCAGCTCGAGCGTGATGTCATCGATGTAGTTACAGCTGTAATCGCCGGACTGGCCGGAGGCGAGGACATTGCGGAAAGCGATATAGCGACCGGAGCCGGAGTAAGAAGCGAAGTCGACAGTCTGCAGCACGGAGGCAGTGGTGGAAGAATTGTTGATAGTGGCGACAGGCACGAAGGTACTGGCGTTGGAGAGGTCGGACATGACACCCACTTGGAGCTGGTATTTAGCCTGAGTCTGGCAGAGATAGAAACTGATTTGCAGGTCACTGACGTTGCCGAGATACTGAGGCATGGCAAAGATGCAGCGCTTGTTGAGAATGAGGCTATAGTTTCCGCTGTGAGCTTGTGCGGAAGAGTAGTAAACCATGGGCTTGTACTCGTCGGCCATGGTCACATCCTGATGGGCGAGAGTCCAGCATGGAACCGACACACCGGTCTTGGCTGTGGTGCTGGTTGTATAGCTATCGAAGTTGTCTGTGTAAGGTAAGTCGGCAATAGAAATGCCACAGTTGGTTATAGGTGAGAAATTGGCCGTAAGTGTGCGGTTGCTTGTGACAGTGAACGTATAAGAAGCATTGGTCGACACGACACTGCTACCGTTAGTCCAGTTCACAAACTCGTAACCCAAGGCAGGTGTTGCAGTCAATGTACAACTGCTGCCATTTGTGTAGGTCCCTGTCCCTGTTATAGTGCCACCTGCAGCCGGATAGGCAGTGGCTGCAATAGTATAGGTGCGCACAAAGTTGGCTGTCAGTGTACGGTTGCTGGTAACGTTGAAAGAGTATGCGGCATTGGTCGATACAACACTATTGCCACTTGTCCAGTTAACAAACTGATAACCCGTGGCAGGCGTTGCCGTTAGTGTACACGAACTTCCACTAGTATATGTGCCTGTACCTGTCACCGTACCACCTGCTGTTGGATTGACCGTAGCAGCTATGGTATAGGTGGAAGCCATTGAGAGGGTGATATCGTCAACATAGTTGATACTATAATCTCCTGTGATGCCCGATGCCAGCACATTGCGGAATGCGATGTATCGGCCGCTTCCAGTGTAGCTGGAGAAGTCAACCGTACACAGCACCGATGCTGTGGTACTGCTGTTATTGATAGTAGTAATGGGCACAAATGTCGAGGCATTGCCGAGGTCCGACATTACGCCCACCTGCAACTGGTACTTGGCTTGTGTTTGCTTAACGTAGAATTGCATCTGCAGAGTGCTTACGCTCATCTCCAAACGAGGCATAGCATATATACCCCGCTTGTTGAGAATAAGGCTATATGCACCGCTATGGGCATTGCCGTAATAGATCATTGGCTTATACTCGTTTGCCATCGACACATCCTGATGTGCCAATGTCCAACACGGGGGCTCAACACCTGTCTTTGGAGTGGTGCTGGTGGTATAGCCATCGAAGTTCTCGGTATAAGGCAGGTCGGCAAGAGCAATACCACACTGTATCTCGTATATGAAATTTGCAGTCAGGGTCAAGTCCGAATTGACATAAAATGTGTAGATGGAATCCAACGACACCGTATTGCCATTATTTGTCCATCCCGCAAAACGGTAGCCCGCTGCAGGCGTAGCTATCAGCGTGCAGGTGCTGCCGCCCGCATAGGTGCCTCCACCCGTCACTGTTCCGTGTGTGGCATTGTCAGGCACGGCGGTAATGTTATACTGGGCGGTCGAGACTAGTCTGAATGTGTCCGTAACGGTTTTTGTGCAACCATTGCTATTGGTGTAGGAATACGAAATCTCATACTCGCCCAAACTGTTATTGCGGGGATTGAACAGTGTGGCGGTATTGCCGTTGATGCGATAGGTGCCGCCCCCAGGTGAAGTGACAAACCTATTGATTAACATAAAGGCCGATTCTGTGTTCGTTATCACCGATGGGCCATCCATGGTCACGTCAGGCATAGGATAGATACGCATAGTCAGAGTACCCGACATGGCCGAGTCGTTGCTGGCGCAAGGGTTGTTCACTTTCACACTGGCCCGGATTACATCGTTGTTGGCCAGGTCGCTCAACTGCAGTGTGCTGCCCGTCACACCTGCTATCATGGTACCGTTGCGATACCATCGGATGACAGGGTTATAGGTCGGAAGCACATTGCCTACATTGGCGGTAAAGGTCACTTCCGTACCGGCACACACATTGTTGGCGCTGCGGCTGATGCTGATGGTGGGTGCTGCTGTGTGTCGCACCACTATTTCTTGAGTGCAGGTGTTTTGGCAGGTGGTGCTGTTGGTGATACCCATCGTGATGGTATAGATGCCTGGCTGCGTGTAGCTGTACACCCAGTCGCCCCGTGTGGTGTCGTCCACCACGCCGTCGCTCTGCATATCCCAAGTGTAGTGGGTCAAGCTACTTGCACCCTCGCTCTCGTCCAGAATGATAAACTGCTCGTTCTGGCACACATCGTTGTTATCCAGCACTAGCGAGAAATGAGGCTCGGGTCCTATGCAATAGCTCTGTGTGTAGGTGGGGCTCCATGTCTTGCCCGCCTTGGCTCGTAGATAGAGTATGTGAAGACCGTATGAGGTGGGCACGGCAATGTTGTGCAGGTCTATCATCACCACTGTGTCGCTGGCAAAAGGAATGGCCGTCCCTTGTCCAAAGCCTGGGTCGATATCCCAGTAGTATTCGGCATGGTCAGCCCCCTGGCCCACAAACACTGTGTGGAAAAATGTGGGGCTCCACAGCCCGTTGCCGCTTCTGGCGCGGATGCCCAGTCTGTGGACACCGGTGCTCAGCCCGGCGGTGGAAATCTGCTTGGTGACGTTCACCAGCGGTGCAGGGGTAAAGCCAGTAATGACGGTGGCCTGTCCCAGTCCGGGGTCGGCGTCGTCCCAGAAGTACTCTATGGCAGATATGCCGGCATTGTTTACCAGCACTTGCTGCCAGTAGGTGGGACTCCACATGCCGTTGCCGCCGCTCTTGGCGCGGATGCCCAGCGCATGGAAACCATTCCCTACGCCTGTGGCATTGAGGCTGCCATTATTGATGCTTACCAGTGGGCTAGGGGTAAAGGCGGTGTAAGCTCTGCCGTTACCATAGCCAGGGTCGGTGTCGTAGAAGTATTCAATCTGTGTCACGCCTCGGTTGTTCACCAACACTTGTTGCCAGTAGGTGGGGCTCCACATGCCATTAGTGGCAGTGCGAGTGCGGATGCCCAACTGGTGGAAACCGTCGCTCACACCCGTGGCGTTGAGCGATGCGTTGTTGATAGTCACCATGCTGCCCGAGGTGTAGCCAGTGTAGGCTATACCTCTGTCGAATCCAGGGTCGGTGTCGAAGAAATATTCTATTCGGCTTATTTCGTTGCCTACCACCACGCGCTGCCACGTTGTTGGCGACCAGACGCCCCGGCTGGAGCGTCCGCGCAGTCCTAGCATGTGGATGCCGGGAGTGAGGCTGCAGGTGGAGATGGAGGTATTTATGGTTACATTCGCCGACGCGGTGTAGCCCGTGATACGGGTGCCGTGGCCGCGGCCGGGGTCTGTGTCCCAAAAGTACTCGACGCGATTCACCGTCTGCCCCATCGCCGTCACCGACAGCAGGAATAGGCATGCCGACAAAAAACGTCTAAACTTAGTCATTTTGCACTTTTATTTTAAATGAAGCATTGATGGTGTTATTGCTCGAAGGAGTCTGGTCGATATTTGCATCGTAGATATAGGGGCGGTACTTCGGTATGCCTGCTGGACGGTAGGGGGTGCTGCCATTCACTGCGCCGTAGGCTCCAATAGTAGTCCCGTTGGAACCTGCTCCAACAGCAATACCATTTGCGATATGCTTGTATTTCTCCTCCAACGAGGTGGCGTTGTCCCAAATCAATGCCATTTCAGGATTGCTGATGTTGAACACACAGTTGCGGTATTCGCTGTTGGGGCTGCAGCTCATAATGTTGTGGTGCACATCGTTGCCCTGAGATGCTGGGGCACTTAATACATAGTTTCTGTACCAAGTTGTATCGACAGTTTGGGTGGTGGTGTTAGTGGTGGTGGAGTAGCCTGAAGAATAGTGGATAAGGACGTTATTGTATATTTCGCAGCCAGTACACGGTTGTATGGTCGTATTTACATCATTTGCCTGCCAAATAATTGTATTGTTTCTAAAAATACATGAATGATAGCCAGAAGAATAACCACCAATATATATTCTTCCCTTAATGATATTATTTTCGAATGTTGAAGACCAAACGGAACCACTCCCATAATGATGAATATCTGTGTTATTGAAGAAGTTACCACGTATTAACAAGTCATTTCTAATACCATCCATATACAAACAATAACCATCTTTTTGGAAATAGCAATGTTCAATGGTATGGTTGTCACTGTGTAATTCTAACGTATTTAAAAAGACACACCCATATATGTCTGTTCCTGCAGCGGTTAACTGAATGCTACTTGTATTGAAAATGGCTTCGTTGGCATCCATAACATTGATGTTGTTGTCGTTCATTCTGTACCCAGGGCCGATAATGGTTAGCTGTTTGTTTATTGTTAATGTGTTGCCAAGTTCCACATGGCCGGGTTCCAGATAGAGTGTGTCGCCTGCAAACACGTCAAGTGATGTCACGGCTTCCCTAACAGAGGTGAAATTGGCACGAGCCTCGGGTTTTGAGCAGACGCGCCACGAGGTGGCTTGCGATTCAACACTGAGCAGCACAAACGCTGCAACTACAAAAAGTTTAATTGATTGTTTCATAAGTTTAAATGTTTTTGTTGATAAATAATATTTGTTATTGTTCTTTCAAGGCAATCGAATAATGAATTAGGATATTTAGTCGTTTGTTTTATAGTTAGTTGTATTTGTGTATTTGTCTATAATTAAAGTACAAATATATAAATTTTTTTGATTATTATCACAAATATTAACACTACTGTTTCGTTAAAAATAATAAATCGCTCTTTAGAATCGTTGGAATAAAGCCATTTACGATATGTTTTGAGAGTCAACGGACTTGTTTATGTAACTATTCTGCTCAAAAGATTCGTAGATGTTTCAAAATAAGTTTGTATTTTCTTAGTTAACAGCGTTCCTCAATAGTTCTGAGGTACAACGGGAAAGGCTGCCCGAATAAGGATCAGTGAAGCTATCACTGCACTGCCTCGTGGCTGACATGCAGTTGAAACGCTCGAACTATGAGGCCTTGCAAATTCGCAGCATTTTACTCATTGACAAGACACTGCTCAGGGATGTTCAATAAGACTTATTCCAATGTTGTCAAAGAGCAATCTAATCCACTTATTCCGTTGTTGTTTAATTAGTATTAAACTAGTCTCATTTTAACGGGACTCTACTAATCTCAATTATTATCTATTATTTAACATTCTGATTTCATTATTTTTTAAAAGTAGGGGAGAGGATATTAATAATGAAATGTCGGTAAGGAATCTAATGCAGTATGTTTTATATTTAGGACTTCAATTATTATTAATACCAATGTGGTTTCTGAAATAGCATGTGGCATAAATATGGATTGTTGTTATCTTTGAGATAACAATACTATTTGATAATAAACCATAGTATATAAGTAATTAATCCATGATAATTTTGGTTACATTTGTATACGATATCAAATTATAAGAGTATAATAATATACACATCTGTAATTGTTTTATGTGGTTTACATTTGTAAATATGATTACAAGTGAATTATCTGTTAAAAATGTTTGAAATCAAATAGATGTACTAGTTTGTATATTGTATACTAGATATATACTTTATCTATATAAAGTATAAATATAATTATTTCACAATTGATGCCAATTGCTTTTGATTGATAGGTATATAATGTATAAATATTTTATTTATAGTATATTATTATATAATACATAATGTATTACTTTGCTATTAATAATAATTACAAATGTATTTACTTAAATTGATTACAAATGTATCAAAATATATTTGTATCTTTGTAATCGCATTCATGCTCATTTACTGATGTGAAATAGTGTAGTTGTCAAATAAATATACTATTTTCATTAAATGATCTGATATGGTATTTTTAATATTTGTATTATGGTTGATAGAATTAATCTACTTTTGAAGGCTAAAAACAAATCTTCTCGACAGTTTGCGGAGGAAATCGGTATTCAACCGAGTGGTATGTCACATATCTTGTCTGGACGAAATAATCCAAGTCTTGATTTTGTAATGAAGGTTGTTAAGCGATGGCCAGAAATTAATATTAATTGGTTGATGTTTGGGAAGGGCGAAATGTATGTGAGCAGTAATGGCACACAACCTGTTCCTGAAGCGTCTAAAAAAGAGCAGGTTGTGAGTGGTGTTGCTGTTCATGGAGAAAAACAATTTGACTTATTTTCTCAGCCTGGCGATTATTCTAACAATGGAGGTGCCGTTGTTTCTGAATCCACTCTTGGCAATGGTAAAGATGAGGATGCTCGTGTCGCTCAAAGTGTTGATAATTTACTTCCTCGTGAGGAGTTGTCATTTAATTCAATGCCGAGTCAGGATGTAAATAATAAAGCAACAATCCCTCCTCAGAGTGCAGCAACTCAACCCAACGAGAATTCAATGAATGAGGCTGCACAAAAATCTGATTCCGTTCAGCCAAGTCTGAATAAGAAGATAGTTAAATTGATAGTACTGTTTGATGACCACACTTTTTCTGAATATTATCCAGAATGATGCTCAAATATTGAATAAAAATATGGAATAGTCTAATGTTTTTCCTTTGATTGTCATCTCCATTCTATCTTCATTATTTGAAGTTGAGGTTCCTTTAGTTCAAATTGTGGCGTCCCATTAAATAATGAAATACATTATATTTATATTTACAATTTTTATTGCAATTCTTCGTTATATATTATTATGAAGTTTATAAGATATATTATTTTGTTGATTGCATTAGGAGTTGTCGTTTCATGTAATAGAAACGAGGAGCCGGTTGAACGTCCATTGTATCCCACTGAGGGTGCAATAAATGCAAGGTTTTCTGTTAATGATAGCGTTACTGTTGTTTTTGCCAAAGGCAATCTCCAGTATCAAGCATCAACAAATACTTGGCGTTTTGCATCAAATCAGTATGACATCATTGGGCTATCCAACGAGAATATAGATACATTATATTCTGGTTGGATTGATCTATTTGGCTGGGGAACGTCAGGATATAACGAATCGATGCCATATACGGCGAATGATTCTTGCCAATATTATGGTTTTGTGAATCGTGATATATCCGGTTCCGATTATGACTGGGGGCAATTTAACGCTATCAGCAATGCTGGCAACAAAAAAGGTCTTTGGCGCACACTTTCATACAATGAGTGGACTTATCTATTCTCTTTTCGCCCTTCTGCTGGTGTCAAAAGGGGGTTGGCCACTATTCAAGATGTAGGTGCGGATGGAAAGGGTATGTCTGGGCTAGTCATTTTGCCCGATAAATGGGAGTTGCCAAGTGGTTGTGCTTTCCAGTATGGTTCTGCTGACGGATATGCAACCAACACATTCACAGTTCCGGAGTGGAATCGTATGCAGGCGGCTGGTGCGGTTTTTCTTCCAGCTGGCGGCTACCGTGATATAAAGAAAGTATCGCTTGTTGGTGAGTATGGTTGCTATTGGACATCAACTTATTATGACCACCTGTCTGCACGTGAGCTTTATATGTACCACACAGGTTATGATTTGTCCACTGCTGCCCGTAGTAATGGACACAGTGTCCGACTGGTGCAAGATAACTAATCTTTTAGTTGTAAAAACGTTCACTTCGGCATATTTCATTTATAGCATTAAAATAAGTATCCATGTACACAGAAGAAGATATTAAAGGGATTGTTGAGCAGCAACGCGATTTCTTTCTTTCGGGGAGGACTCTTGATATTTCGTGGCGGATAGCGCAGTTGAAACGACTCAAGTCGGCAGTCATAGCATATTCCGAACAATTCCAGCAGGCATTGACTGCCGATCTCGGTCGAAGTCCCGTGGAGGGCTTTTTATGTGATATTGTTCCAACAATTACTGAAATTGATGAAACCATACATGGTCTTAGGCGCTGGGCTCGACCCGAGTGCCACTTCAGTGGGCTGATGTGCTTTCCCAGCGTTGTCACAAAGGTGTACAAGATGCCTTATGGTGTAACATTGATTATTAGTCCGTTTAATTTCCCTATTCTACTCACCCTCGGGGTCCTTACGGCCAGTTTGGCAGGAGGCAACACTGCAGTGATTAAAGCTAGTGGTAAATCTAAGGCATGCACAGCGATATTGAAACGTTTTATTTCCGAAACATTTCCGCCCGAGTATGTGACTTTAATTGATGGTGGACATGATGTAGCTGATATGTGTCTGGCTCAGCGTTTTGATAAAATATTCTACACTGGTTCTCCTTCTGTGGGCAAACATGTTATGACTGCCGCGGCTCGCAACCTCACCCCTGTAGCTCTCGAATTGGGGGGCGAAACGGGCAACTGGTGTATTGTCCGCAAGGATGCTGATTTGAAAGATGCTGCCCGCAAAATTGCCTTTTTCAAATTGTGCAATGCCGGTCAGATTTGCATCAACATCAACCAAGTGGCAGTTGCGCAGGAAGTGGCTGAACCGTTCATTGCCGAACTCAAGGATGCCTTTGTCCGTCAAATAGGGGAGACGCCCTTGTCCAATAATGACTATCCCCGTCTTATTACCGAGGCTGCTTGGGGCAAGTGTGCCGATTTGGCCGATAAATACCGTGACCGGATAGTATTTGGTGGCAATGGCAGCCGTGAGTTGTGCAAATATGAGCCCACCGTCATCTATCCCGTCAGTGTCGATGAACCCATCGTGCAGCAGGAGCTCTTCTGTCCGTTGCTTCCTGTGGTTCCTTTCCCCGATAGCCAAATCGACCAACTCCTCCACACCATCTCTCTCCGTGAGCATCCGTTGGCACTCTATCTCTTTACCAAGAACAAGCGATGGGCTCGTCGCGTGATGCAAAGCCAGCAGTATGGCGGTGGCTGTGTCAACGAGGTTTGCATACATCTAATGGTTAAAGGGGTACCGTTCAACGGTACTGGCCATTCGGGCATGGGCGCATACCACGGCATCTGGGGATTTCGCGAATTCACTCACCCCTCCACCGTTCTCTATGGTTCCCATCGTTTCAACCTTTCTTTACGTGAGCATCCTTACAGTGGCAAGGTTGGTGAGAAGAAAATGAAGATGCTGAAACTTTTCGCTCGATAGTTCAATATCTCTCGAAATAGTAACAATATAAAATATAATCCTATGAAAAAACTGCTATTCTTATTTGTTTTTGCAAGTCTTTCCGCTTGGGCCTTTGCCCAGCAGCCTGAAACGTCTGCTGCAAATTCACAGACAACTCAGTCTAAAAGTGACCAATCGGAATCTCCTGTCACTATCCTGGAGCCGGCTTCCAAGACTTTGGTCTACAATGTCGAAAACAGGGTTAAAGTGTCAATTAAGGGTGTTAATTCTAACTATCTTATTATTAAACCTCTGAATGACTCAACGTGCACCCTCCGTCATGACCGCGATGCCGGTGTATACATCATTAAGCCCATTATCCCCGAAGGCGTTATTACCCTCCGTATTGGATACATGGATTTTCTTGGTGCGTACAAGCGTGTCGATGAAATAGACTTCACTGTTGTTGCTGAACAACCTAAGCAGGAATAGACTTCAACCTTTTACGGTTTCGTCAATTTCCGTGCCTGCATCCTGACGGTAGTACGCTAGTGTGCAGGCATATTTTTTTTCTTCGTTCACCCAAGTCCTCAACACTATGTCTTTGTCGATGTCATTCAGCATCACCTTCATACTCTTTGTCAGACCTGTACCGTACAGCTTTCCCAAAGCCTCTTTCCTCGTCCACAGTCTGGCAAAAGCCCGTTCCGCCATAGCGTCAGCCTTCACTTCGGCTATTTCGTCGTCGTTCATGGTGTAGTTCAGCAGTGACTCGCTGGGCGATACGTATCGTTCAACATCAATTCCCACTTCCATGTTCCCCGTCATCACGGCAATTGCGTGTGGGCAGTGGCTTATGTTGAAATGTACGCCCTCTACGTCGGCCAGCCGGGGTTTCCCGTGAGAATTATAAACAAAGTCAGGCAATTGCCCAGGCTCTATCACATGGTCTTCTCTCAGCATTTCCCACAGCATTGCGTATGATTTCAGACAGGCAAATCTCCCAGCCAGGTGCTTATATCTTAATGCCTCATCGCGCCTTTTCTCGTCCATTTCCAACAGCAAGCGCTGCACTTCTTCTTCAGTGCAGCGCTCCATGTTGTCGAATATTCTGTACTTTATCATTTATTATAAAGTCTTCAAAGTGGCCTGAACGGTCTCAATAATGCTCTTCGAGCTAAAGGTTGCTCCTGTCACGGTGTCCACCTTCTTCTTGAGGGCTTTGTCCACTTTCATGTCGTTCCAGCTTTTCAGTAGTCCGGCGTCAATCACTCGGCTCACATATCCAGGGGTTTCGTTGTTGTCCAGCAGCGTCACCGACATAATCTTCTTGTTTGCGTCCAATGCAATCATCACTGGAGTTTCACCGTTAAAACCCTTGATTCCATCGCTTGCGGGTTTGGAATATACAGCATAACCCAGAACTTTGCTCTTGGCATCATACACCACCGTCCACTTTTTCTCCTTTTTCACGCTTTTAGCTGCCGGGAATGCTTCCACAATTTCAGCGGCCATACCATTGATGGTCTTGGGCTTTTGCTGGTCGCAGCATTGCTTGCTCTCGGCTTTCTGTGCTTGATGTTGTTTGTGGTGGGGGCAGTTGCCGCAATTGTGCCCGTTGTGCTGGGCCATAGCGGGCACGGAAATCAGTGCCATCAGTGCTATAAAAATGATTTTCTTCATTCTGTGTTTCTCTTTTAATTCTTTACTTTAATTTCAAATATCCCTTTAGGGAATGCATTGTAATTGTCTTTTATTTGTCTTAAAGATGCTGACGAATCCGAGAATCTGACTTCGTTATTTGCTGAAATATTCATAGAAGTAGGGTATCGTCTCGATACCTTTAAAGAATTGTTCCAGCGGGTAATTCTCGTTGGGAGCGTGAATGTCGTCGCTGCCCAGGCCGAAGCCCATCAGTATGCTCTTTGTGCCCAGTATCTTCTCAAATCCTGCCACAATGGGTATACTTCCGCCGCTGCGGGTGGGTATTGGGCGAGTTCCGTAGGTGGTCTCCATGGCTTTTTCGGCAGCTTGATAGGCCTTCATTTCCAGCGGACTCACGTATGCGGCACCGCCGTGGCAGGGTGTCACCTTCACTCTCACGCAGTCGGGGGCGATGCTCTCGAAATAATCCTTGAACAGCATGCTTATCTTGTTGAAGTCCTGGTTGGCCACCAGTCGGGTCGAAATCTTGGCGTAAGCCTTGCTGGGAAGCACCGTCTTCGAGCCTTCGCCGGTGTGGCCGCCCCAGATGCCACAAACATCCAGGCATGGACGTATGCCCGTGCGTTCCTTGGTGGTGTAGCCCTTTTCTCCGTGCACCGCCTTGATGTCCAGCTCTTTCTTGTAGGCCTCTTCGTCAAACGGAGCCTTAGCCATCAGCGCACGCTCCTCGTCGCTTATCACCAGCACATCGTCATAGAATCCAGGTATTGTGATGTGGTTGTTCTCGTCGTGTAGTCCGGCAATCATCTTGCACAGTATGTTGATAGGATTGGCCACTGCGCCACCGTATATACCGCTGTGCAGGTCGTGGTTGGCACCGGTCACCTCCACCTCCCAATAGCACAGTCCGCGCAGTCCGCTTGTTATGCTCGGCACATTGCTGGCAATCATGCTGGTGTCGCAAACCAGTATCACGTCTGCTTTCAGCATCTCTTTGTGTTTCTCGCAGAATCCGTAAAGGCTTGGCGATCCTATTTCTTCTTCGCCTTCCAGCATGAATTTCACGTTGCAGGGCAATTGTCCGGTTTTCACCATATATTCAAAAGCCTTGGCCTGCATGAAGCTCTGCCCCTTGTCGTCGTCGGCACCGCGTGCCCATATCTTGCCGTCTTTCACCACCGGCTCGAAAGGCTGGGTTTTCCACAACTCCAGAGGTGCCACGGGCATCACGTCATAGTGTCCATACACCAGCACAGTGGGCTTTGTGGCATCAATGGTCTTCTCGCCATACACCACCGGGTTCCCTTCCGACGGCATCACCTCTGCCTTGTCGCATCCTGCGGCCATCAGCAGTTCTTTCCATTTCTCGGCGCAGCGCACCATGTCGGGCTTATGCTCGCTCTCGGCACTAATCGACGGAATGCGTATTAGTTCAAACAATTCTTCAAGAAATCTCTCTTTATTGGCTTCTATATAGCCTTTTACGTCTTTCATTATGTATATTGTTTTAAGTTAATAATCATCTTTGTTGCCCTATCTGCACTATGCAGCCTATTGTGCGGCATAGTGTTGGAAGAATGCCACAGCAGTCTCAATTCCTTTCTTGAAACGGTCAATCCTGTAGTTCTCGTTGGGGGCGTGAATGTTGTCGGCTCCCAGCCCGAATCCCAGCAGTATGCTCTTCAGTCCCAGTTTCTGCTCAAAGTCGCTCACTATGCTAATCGAGCATCCGCTGTGGGCGGGAATCGGCTGCATGCCGTAGGTGTCGCCAAATGCGGCCTCCGCGGCTCGGTATTCCGGCATATCGATGGGGCATACGTAAGGCATTCCTTTTTCATAGTAGGTAAACTCAAGTTTCACACTCTCGGGTGCTATGCTGCGGAAGTATTCTTCCACTATCCGTGCAATGCGTTCAGGGTCTTGGTTGGCCACCAGCCGGAACGACAGTTTTGCCCACGCCACCGAAGGAATTATAGTCTTGAAACCTTCGCCGCTATATCCTCCCTGTATGCCACACACGTCAAAAGTGGGTCTAATTCCTATCCTTTCCAATGTGGTGTATCCTTTTTCGCCCTGCAGCCGCGTCACACCCACGCTTTTCCTGTATTCCTCTTCATTGTATGGGGCTTTGTTTATCAAGGCGCGTTCCTCGTCGCTGCAGGTCAGCACATCGTCGTAAAAACCTGGAATGGTGATATGTCCGTCCTTGTCCAGCACTGTGCCTATCATTCGGCTCAGCTCGTTGATGGGGTTGGCCACCGTCCCGCCAAAGTCGCCGCTATGCAGGTCGTGGTCAGGGCCGGTCAGCTTCATCTCGAATTTCACCAATCCGCGCAGCCCCGTTGTGATACTGGGTATTTCGGCACTCACCATGTCGGTGTCCGAAACCACTATCACGTCGGCCATCACTTTGGCCTTGTTCTGTGGGTTGTCAATCCATTGCTTCAAGGCAGGCGAACCAATCTCTTCCTCGCCCTCCAGCAGGAATTTCACATTGCAGGGAAACATCTCCAGTGCCATCATGGTTTCAAAGGCCTTGGCCTGCATAAAGCTTTGTCCCTTGTCGTCGTCGGCGCCGCGTGCCCATATCTTGCCGTCTTTCACCACAGGCTCAAATGGTTCGGTGTTCCACAGTTCCAGCGGTGCCACAGGCATTACGTCGTAGTGTCCATACACCAGCACTGTCTTTTTCTTCGGGTCCACCATCTTTTCGCCATAAACCAGCGGGTTGCCGCTGGTCTCTATCAGTTCCGCCTTGTCGGCACCCGAGGCCAATAGCAGCTCTTTCCATCGTTCGGCGCAGCGCACCATGTCGTCCTTGTGTTCCTGTTCGGCACTGATCGAGGGTATCCTGATAAGTGAAAACAATTCGTCCAGAAATCTCTCTTGATTCTCCTCAATATATTGTTTTACCTTGTCCATTGTGGTCGTTATTATATGCTACTATCTAATTGTCACAGCCGTTCCCGATGCCGACACCATCAACATCCCGTTGTCGCCGCCAAGCACCTCATAGTCCACATCCACTCCCACCACGGCGTTGGCTCCCATCCGTGCGGCACGGTTCTCCATTTCTGCCATGGCGGCATTTCTGGCTTTGGTAAGCTCTTCTTCGTACGAGCCTGAACGTCCGCCCACAATATTGCGTATTCCGGCAAAGAAATCCTTCACAAAGTTGATTCCGGCAATCACTTCTCCGAATACCACACCGTGGTACTCCGTAATTTGGCGACCTTCAATGGTCGGAGTAGTAGTTATAATCATATTGTTTCTTTTTTCTTTTTTAACGGAAAAGTCCTATTTTTATTGTGCCCTGCCGCGTTTTTTGTTGCTCTTTTTTCTTTTTCGTGTTGCACTTGCGACCGAGATTTTATCTCGTTTATTCCCAATCGGTCTTTGGGTTTGTTCCACCTTCGTTTACCTTTCAGCTTCAACCCACCACTCTTTTAATACTTCTTCACCATTGTGGTGAAAAAAAGCTTAATAAGGGGTTTTTAAGGGCTGAAGAGTAAGCGGGGTTGGGGCAATGGCGGAAAGTGCCCGAAGGGGGAACGAATCGAACGGGTAATGGTGCAGAAGAAAAGAATACATTTATTTATATGTCGGTTTTTCCTAATGGACATCTTTCATGGTTAAACGAATACATTTATCTGTATGTCAGCTTATTAAAATGGGAAACGTTGGTTGTTAAACGAAAGGAACCGGTTGCCTTGTTGTTTTGGCGACCGGTTCCGGAGGGTGAATGATGTTTTTTCCGATTATTGTTGGGTGGGATGGTTGTCGAGGCGCTTCACTGGGAAGGAGAAATAGGTGTCCTTGAAGGGTTCGTTGTCCAGTGTGAAGTGCCACCACTCGCAGTCGATGGGGATGAACCCGTGGCGCATCATGGTGCTTCTCAGCAACATCCTGTTGGCAAACTGCTGTGCGGTCAGGGTGTCGTTGGGGCGGTATTCCATAGTTTCGGGGTTGCCGCCGCAGTCGGGATGGCTTTCGGGGCCAAACCAGTCGAACACGCCGCCCATATCCACTTCTTTGCCGGTGGACATGTCGACAATGGTGAGGTCGACAGTCGAGCCGCGCGAATGGCCGCTTTTTTCGGCGATGTAGCCAAGTTCGAAAAGTTTTGATTTGTCCACGTTGGGATAGAAGTAGGGCTTCATGGCGGAGTCGGCCAGATTGGAGGCCCAACGGACAAAGTGGTTGACAGCCGTCTGGGGACGGTATGAGTCGAAAATCTTGATGCAGTAGCCTTGTCGGCGCAGGTCGTCGCTGGCTGCTTTCAGGCTGTCGGTGGCCTGTCGGGTCAAGAGGGCGAGGGGCTCTTCGTAGCCGTCAACGCGGGCTCCCACAAAGTTGTATGTGCTGTAGTAGCGTATTTCCAATATGGCGTCGGGCACCACATCGGTTATGACGACAAACTGGCTGCAATCGGTCTCGGGGGTAACGGCGGGGACTACCTTTGCGGCGTTGCGGCATGAGGTGGCGAAAAGGCTGCATGCCGCAAGTATGGCTGCCATTAACAGGGTTTGCGTGGTTTTCATGCCTATATCAAGTTGGCGAGGTCGTTAGAGTGCTTTCTTCACGGCACTTTCTACTGCCGACATGGGGTTGTTGGGTTCGAAACGGTTAATCACTTCTCCGTTGCGGTTGACAAGGAATTTGGTGAAATTCCATTGTATGTCGCCGGGCTTCTTGCTCTTGAGCCAAACATAGAGAGGCGAGGCGTTTGACCCGTTCACGTTGATCTTGGCAAACTGGGGGAAGGTGATGCCGTAGTTTCCTGTGCAGAAGTTGTGGATGTCGTCGTATGAGCCGGGAGCCTGTGCACCAAACTGGTTGCAGGGGAAGTCGAGGATTTCGAAGCCTCTGTCCTTGTAGGCGTCATATATACGCTGAAGGTCGGTGTACTGAGGGGTGTAGCCGCATCGTGTGGCCGTGTTCACCACCAGCAGCACTTTGTCTTTGTATTGGGAAAGCGAGACGGAGTCTCCCTGCCCGTCGAGCACTTTGAACTGATAGATATTGTCTGCGGGGGGCTCTTCGGGAGTAATTGTGTCGGTAGGGGTTGTGTCGGTGTGTGGCCTTTCGGGGGTGGGGTTTTCTGTCTTTTTGCATCCAAAGATGGCGGTCAGCGACGCCAAGGTGACAACAAGCAGAAAGATAATGCTTTTTTGTTTCATGATAAATCGATTATAATGTAAAATGATAATTTGAATTTCTTGTCATTGAGTTTATTCCATTCCCATCAGTATCACGCGATGCTCTTGGTTGAAACCGTGCCTTTCGTAGAACGCAGGCAGAGTGCCTTGGGCGGCGGTGATGAGGTGGAACCCCTTGATGCCTTGCTTTTTGAGGTCGTCAATCAGCCTGTCGAGCAGGAGGGAGGCGATGCCTTGGCCTTGGTATTTGGGAGATACGGCAAGGTCATTGATTTCGAATGTTCGTCCGTAGTGGAAAAGCATTGAGGAGCCCAGTATGAAAGCCGCCACCTGTCCGTCAACCAGATATTCAAGTCCGTAGGACTGCCGGCTCTCGAGTATTTCGCCCACATGGGTGGTGGCGTCCTCCACCGTCCAGTGGTCGTTCCAGGGCTCACCGGCAAAGGCGGCAGCATATATCTCCCCATACAGGCTTAAATGTTCCGGTGTGCATCTCTGAATCGAAGTTTCATTCATGTGTAGCAGAATAATTTGGATGCAAAAATACATGTTTTTTTTGATATAACAATATTCTTTTGATAATCGATAAGAGAGTGTGTCTAAAATACATTGTGATTTCTGATACTTTTGATGATTGAGTTAGTTTTAAGCATTCGTGAAAAAGGTCGCAATAGGGGAGGTGGTCGACTATTTCTTTGAAAAATACTGTTCTCTTGGCGGGCGGGGTTGGAGCGAACCTACAGCGAAGCTACAGCGAACCTTCCCTGTAGGTGAGTGGGCTGCTGACTGGGGTTGTCGCTTTTGTGCACTGCAATCGGATAGGGTTGGGGAGAGGTCTGGTTTGCTGAATGGGGCTGTGGCTTTTGGAGTTCTGCGGCAGTATCGGGTTGGCGGGTGTGTGTGGACAATAAAAAGCGAGGTGCGGCGTTATGGGTTGTTGAAATGTCGAAATACTTGAAATATGTGAAATACGACTATATCGAGCCGAACATACTGTTTGTGGGGCTGTGGCTGGACGGCGTGATGTGGTATGTGGGCTGGATGTTGGTTCATGCCCAGCTGGATTGGCTGAGTGTGGTGGGCTGGTTGTTTTTCGGCATGAAAGGCATTACGCTCATAGTTACCTTTGCGGGGCTGCTGGCCCATCCGGTCAAGGGGTGGGACTTGCTGACGGGGCGCTACCGATTCGACACGCGACCCATTCGTGGATTGGTGCAGGCCTTGACCCGCTTTACGTGGGAGCTGCCGCAGCTGGAGGTTGGCTATTGGGTGGCCCAGGGCCTCAATGTGCTGGGGCGGGTTGAGCGGGTGGACATCCTGGACGGGGTGGTATTTGCCACAGGCCGAAGCCGTAAGGCGCATAATTATGTGGGAATGTCGATAGGGTGCTTTGTGAATATGTGGATTCCCGACAGAGTGGACGGCGACTTTGAGAAATATGCAAGGCACAGCCCGTTCAATATCTATCGACACGAATACGGTCACACGGTCGACAGCCAGCGGTGGGGTTGGCTATATCTGCCCGTAGTGGGGCTGGGAAGCCTTGTCAGTCAGGCGTTGGGGCTGAATCCGCGGGTGCGTCACCGCCACGAGGACTTCTGGGCAGAGCGGCGAGCCGACCGCCTGGGGGAGCGCTATTTCGGCAAGGATGAATGGCCGGAATGATTCTTGCCGCCAGCGGCGGATATGATATTGACAACAATCATCTTTATATTGTGCTACAGCGAAACAAAAAACCGCGAGAATTCTCGCGGCCTCATTCTTTTTTACGCTATGGGGATTATCGCTTTACGCCGTAGTTGTTTGAGGCCGGAATCAACCAAGTTGACTCGTTGCGGCCATACACTTGATGCCCACCGGGATTTTAAGGTTATGCTCGCGGTGGGCATCTGAATTAAGGAAATGGTTACACTCAAATCGGTCATTAGGCCGACTTTTCAATACAAGGGCATGGAACACATGGCCTCTTTTGACTTTGGGTACAAGATTGCCGCCGTCCGTGACTGGTTATTTTGAGCAAAGCAAATAATATATTATTTCAAAAAACGCCCCTGTGGACAATATTTTGTTCCTAAAAGCGTTAATTATACTATTATAGTTTATGCTTTATGGATAATTCTAACATTGTATCTCCGCCAGAAGTCAATATGAAAGGCATTCGTGGCGGATTTTGGAAACAGTTGGGTATGTTGGTGCTGGGCACCACAGTGTCGCTGGTGCTCACCTTCGGCACGGCACAAATCATCGAAAAAAATCAACGGGCTCACGACCGTCGTTTGACGGCAATGATGGTGATGAGCAACATAGAGAGCTTCGCCCAGCAACTCGACACAGCATGGATTCAGGCCGCAAGAGCCGACACCGCTGTCGTATGGCTGCTGAATATTCCCAAGGACTCCTTGGACGAGATGAGTACGTCTGAATTGTTGCCCATCATATCAAAAGCCAAAAACATAGGCCTCCTGACCTACGATAAAACCACCGAGAACATATTCTCCAACAACATCGAGACTTGGAAGAACATGGGCAACTTCCAATTCATCGACATGGTCGGCAACTGCTTTTCCATAATACGGATAAGTGAGGAGAGGTGGAATGGTTTCCAACATGAGTTGAGCAATATTTTCAACGAGATAGTGGCTCACCCCGACCAATACCCAGGCAATACGACCTCTGCCAAGATAGCCCGCGACCCCGGTATGCGACAGAAACTGCTAATGATTCACAGTCTGCGCAGTTGGGCCCATTATGAGGCAGAATATCTACGCTACTGCAATCTTAAGAACATGGCAGCAATCGACATAACCGAGCAGGAACTGAAAGAATTCATGGAGAAACGTCAGCAAGAAATAACCATCGACCAACCGGAACCGATATTCGGCGATATAACCATCCCCAAAATCAACCCCGACAGCTTGACACACTATTGAAGTAAAAAGTAAAAAGTAGGCTGCCGCACCAACATATTTTAGTTTTTACTTTTTAGTTTAAATCCAACTTCTAACCAAATACAATGAAGAAGATTATGCCCATATTTGCCGCCCTGCTTGCCCTCGTTGTTTGTGCCGAGGCGCAGGTGTCGTTTTCGGCACGGGTGTTCTTCCCGACAGAAAGTCCTATCGACATCAAGTTTCTGATGCCTAAAGGTTTTTGTCTGACCGTGGATGGCGAAGACACCGTGCGCTGCATCGGTTGCGACTCCATCGCCACAGTGCGCTACGACAACATCCCGGTCGGCTCGCGCTGTCGTTTCTTTTATGGCGACTTTGGCGAACTATACACTTGTCCCGTATTCACCATCACTGCCGACACGCACGTCGATTCGCTGATGCTGAGACGAGACCCAAGCAAGGAAGAGGTGTTCTGGACCAAGATACAGAAGGACACCACGCTGCAGAACCGTGCTGCTCGATGGGGCAGCGATGTGGACGGACGTGATACCTTCTGGTATGAAGACGAGTATTGGCTTGACGACGAACCGCACTCTCTGAAACTGGCACGACTCTATTACGCCGACTGGATTGCCCCCCTCGCCTCATGGCGCACCTGGCCTCATGCCGCCGACAGTGCCTATCGCTACCTCCTGCATGCCTACAAGCAACACCCTTTCCTTTATTATCCCTTGCGCCAGGTGGCACAACATTTGGGCAAACCATTAAAAGCGAAACCGCCCAAAGAACCCAACAAACACACTTACCTCCCACAGCCCGATATGCCCGACCATTGGTGGACAGACACCACCGCCGACCTCTTCACGCCATGGGAAAAGCATGACTGGGAAAACATCTACGCCCGCGACCACACCCTCGGCAAAGCTGGCGAGAAAAGTCTCTGCTACCCTTTGGCTGCCGACGGCACCATGCGTTATATTGAGAGCAACCCCCTTAGCGGCGTGGCCATATACCGTATTGAGAACGGACGGCTTTTTTATTTTCGCTTGGGAGGAAAGGGTTGGAAACTGACAGATAATGACCCCTATAGACTTACTGCAGAAGAACTTGATCGGTGGAGAATGCCGTGACTGCGTTCCATCGTGCCGGACGTCCCGAAGACGAAAGAGGCCTATATGTTATCGACGGCTCCACCTTCGTGCTGGAATATGTCACCGACGGGCGCTATCACCGCTATACCACCAGCAGTGGCGCTGTACCGCCCCAACTCGAAGCTATCATAGAAATACTTATCCGCATTTATAAAACAAGACAATGACTGAAGATCCCATACCCACTGGAAAGACTTACGTCGGCAGCGACGAACTCTATGCCGACGTGCAGCGCACCATGCGGCTCTGTGCCGAGATGAACAGCGGCTACCACACCGAGGCCGAGGTGCGCGACTGCCTGCGTGAGATTACCCGCAGTGAAGTGCCCGACACTGTGCGTGTCTTCACACCGCTCAACATCAACTATGGCCCCGGCGTGCGCTTCGGCGACGACTGCTTTCTTAACTTCGGCTGCACATTGCTGGCCATCGGCGGCATCACCATCGGCGACGGTGCCTTCATCGGCCCCCATTGTGTGCTGGCTACCGAGTACCACCCCGAAGACCCCGCCACACGCCACACTCTGCTCACCAAGCCCATCATCATAGGCCGCAACGCCTGGCTAGGTGCCGACGTCAAGGTGCTGGCAGGTGTCACCATCGGCGAAAACGCAATTGTCGCAGCCGGCAGCGTGGTCACCAAGGATGTGCCCGCCAATATGGTGGTGGCAGGAAGCCCTGCCAAGGTGATAAGGGAGATCAAGAAAGAATCGTAAAAACGCTAATGAAGGAATCACGTCGTTTTCTAAAACTAATATGCAACAATGAAAGCAGCAATCTTAGATAAGTACGACAAAAAAGGCCGTAAGCTTGTCATCCGCGATGTACCGATGCCCGAAGTAGGCCGCAACGATGTGCTGGTGCGCGTAAGCACCGCCGGAGTCAACCCGCTCGACAATATGATTATTCGCGGCGAGGTGAAACTGATTGCCCCCTATACCTTGCCTTTGGTGATGGGCAACGAGTTCTGTGGAACGATAGTAAAGATGGGAAGCGAAGTTCGAGGATTCACCGTCGGCGAACGGGTGTATGGCCGCCTGCCGCTAAATCACATTGGAGCTTTTGCCGAGTATATTGCCGTCAGCCACGATGCTATTGCCAAGGTACCCGACTATCTTTCTGACGAGGAAGCCTCGTCGATACCACTCACGGCGCTCACCGCTCTGCAAACTCTCGAACTGCTTCACGCCAAAGCTGGTGATACTGTTTTCATATCTGGCGGTACTGGTAGTTTCGGTGCGATGGCCATTCCTATTGCCAAAAGCCAAGGGCTGAAAGTCATCACCAATGGTAGTGCCAGCCAGGGTGACAGGGTTATCCGTCTGGGAGCTGCCCGTTTTATCGATTATAAGACTGAAGACTATGCTGAGACACTGCATGATATTGATTGCATCATCGACACGCTTGGTGATCGCGAACTGCCAAAAGAGTTCAGCATCTTGAAACGTGGCGGTCATCTGGTGTCGCTCCGTGGATTACCCAATGGGGAATTTGCCCAAAAGATGGACATGCCATTTTGGAAACGTATGCTTTTCAAATTGGCAGGCATGAAGTACGACCGTATGGCCGCTCGTAACCAGCAGCACTATCATTTTATCTTTGTGCACGAGGACGGTAAGGAGCTTCAGCAAGTGTCACGGCTGTTTGCCGAGAAGCGCATCCCCGCATCCGTTGACGAGGTTTACAGTTTGGAAGATGTCAATAAAGCACTAAAGAAGATAGCCTCCAGCGGTTCTAAGGGCAAAACGATATTGAACATACACAACTAGATTCCGATTATGCAACAAGCCCGTCCGTGGCTTCATTTTGGTTATTAATAGATTAAAAAAAATATTATGGAGATAACTGTAGAAGACTTCGACAAAGTGGATGTGCGCATTGGCACTATTGTGGCTGTGGATGTCAACAAAAAGGCCCGCCATCCGGCTTACAAACTCACGGTGGACTTGGGCGAGGAAATCGGCACCAAGACCTCGTCGGCACAGATTACCGACCTCTATACACCCGAACAACTCATCGGACGGCAGGCGGTGTTCTGCGTGAACCTTAAGCCAATGCACATCGGCTCGGTGAAGAGCGAGGTGCGCATCCTCGGCAGCGAAAGCACAGGCGGCGTAGTGCTGCTTCAACCTTCGATGCAGGTGAAAAACGGAGACAGGATATTCTGACAACCGACGAAGCATGAAAACCGAGATAACTCCCCAAGACAGCATCCGGGCAGAAGCATTCAGTCTGTGGATGTCATCACCCATGCCGATGGTCACTTTGGTAAAGACACTTGATGTGGGTAACGTTGTCAGAACCAGCAAGCGAATGGGCATCAAGTTCAATACGTTAATGTGCTGGTGCATCGGCAAGGCAGCCAAAGACATTAGGGAATTTTATATTCTACCTGAGCATGGTAAGCTGTTCCAATATGACAAACTTGCTATCAATGTTATCGTGATGAATAGCAAAGGGGGTATCAACTCTTGCGACATTCCCTATTCGGATGACCTACAGCAGTTCACTAACAATTATCAAGAGCTGACTGCAGAGAGTGCCGCCGAGTGCAAGAGCTCATTCCAGGAGGAATGTATGGTTATCGGCACATCAGCAATGATACAGACCGAACTCGATTGTATCGTCAACCAATATACGGACCAGTTCAGTAATCCTATGGTGATGTGGGGAAAGTATCGCAAAGGGATGTTAAGAACTACGCTTCCTGTGTCTTTCCAGTTCCATCATGCTCAGATGGATGGTGGGCATGCAGCCAAATTTCTTGATGAACTACAAAAGACAATAAAGGCACTATGACCATTACTAACTGGTCGCCCTCTTCAGAAAGAATCTATAACATGATATAAATAATTCTAACTCACAGATCATCTATGAAACAAATTGCTCTATTATTTGCATTAACAGTCTTGTTTTTGTGTTCCTGCGGTTCCAACGCATCAAAGAACACCATAACAAAAGAAATGGCATACGAAGGAGTCAGCAACTATTGCCACAGCGCGTACGACTGGAGCATAGCCGAAGACAACCCAGACATCATGACTCTCGAGATGAGCGAGGAGACAGACTCAGCCTATCAAGTGGTGTTCCGCAGTTATACCGGTGCACTGGTCTATTTCAAAGTCGATAAAGCCAGCGGCTCTACAAAAATGGTGGAGTACGTCCCCACTCTTGATATTCAAAACGACGCAGGGACGATTAATCTATTCGACTACTTGGAGAAATGAGACAAGATGTAACATTGCACAAGAAATCGTTCCACGAACTGACTACCGACGAGCTTTACGAACTGTTGAGAGTGCGTAGCGAGGTCTTTGTGGTCGAGCAGAACTGCGTCTATCAAGACCTTGACGGCGACGACCAGCAGTCCATCCACTTGTGGCTGACTGTCGAAGACAAGGTTGTCGCCTTGGCGCGTGTATGCCCTGCAGGAACCCACATGAAGGAGATTTCCATCGGCAGAGTCATCACAACCGAGCGGGGCAAGGGCTTTGGCAAACAAATCATGCTTCATGCCATCGATGCAGCCGTGGAGCGTTTCGGTGCAACACTCATCGATATCGAGGCACAGGAATATGCCAAAGGGTTCTATGAAAGCGTGGGATTCAAGCAGTCGTCCGACACCTTTATGCTCGACGGCATTCCCCACATCAAAATGACATGGACAAAATCGGCAAACAGATAATGACTATGGATTATAGAGAAGAAGCGATAGAGTGCGTTAAAGGCAATGTCCTCCAGATGCATAAGCAAATATATGCTAAGTATAATGGGGATTTTGACAGAATCTATACGGAAGCATACAATAACGCCTCCTATATGGGTAAGGTGATTGAACCTGGGAAGGAATATGAATTGAGTTATTTGGAGTGTTCGTGCCCAAAGGTAAAAAGTGGACTGAGAAGCAATCCAGAGCAATGCGAATGTTCGCGACAGAGCATTTTATTTATTCTCTCGCAGCTTGAACCTGACAGCCAATTTGATGTCCGGATTGAGAATACGATTCTTAGGGGGAGCGACCGTTGCACATTCAGGATAACGAAAAGAAACGAAGATTGATTGCTTGATTGTTTTAATTCGTTTTCCGTTGATAAGTTTATCCGACTCGCATCATATCAACGTATTTATTATGTGCTACAGCGCTACAGTTCAAAAACTGCCCCTTCCGAATGGCGGTTGAAAAATAATTTCGCTAATCCAAATAAAATGTGTACCTTTGCAAATTGAAAATATGCAATAAAAAGACATTATAAAGAAAAGAAATTATGGAAGACTTGGTTTTATCGGTTCCTGTTTCCGATTACGGCATCATCGAGGCATTAGCCGCCCGTATGGGATGGAGCGTGCGTCCGCGCCGCACCTCGATTGACCGCTTCATTGCATCCTGCCCGACCTCTCCACAGATGACCGACGAGGAGATAGCAGCCGAAGTTAATGCTGTACGTTACGGAGAATGAGGATATTGTTCGACACTAACCTGTGGATTTCGTTCATGATTGGACGAAGGCTTGCATCGTTGCGGGAGGTACTTTACCGCCATGACGTGGAGGTGTATGTCTCAGAGCCTTTGCTTGAGGAAATTCACACCGTCATTGAACGTCAGAAATTCGAGAAACTGATTTCGAAAGAGACGCGTTATTATTTCTTTGAGATGGTGTATGACGTATGTCAGTTCACCGAAATCACCATGCAGGCAGTTTCGCCCATCCGGGACATCAAGGACCTTTACCTGCTGTCGATGGCCGAGAGTGTCCCCGTTGACTACATTGTCAGTGGCGATAAAGACCTCACCGACCTGAAACAGCACAACGGAATACCGATAATCAAGTACGCAGAGCTGCTTGAATTGCTGAAAGTGAATAAAAACGAATAAGTAATGATTGTGCGTTTTGCACCACGAAACCAAAACTAAAAGTATGTCATAAAACAAAAGAATTAAAATAGACATAAAGACATATTGAAGACTATGCCTCTGGCTGATTTTTCTGCCGGAGGCTTTTTTGTAATGATATATGGATAATATCTTTTTCGAAAACTTTAACGACTTTTTGCAAAAAAAGCTTGGTCAACTTGTTTTTTGTATATACCTTTGCACTTGAAAGTAAATAACTATAAAAAATAAATGATTATGGAAAAAAAGTTGATTGAAAAACTGAAAGAATTCAAAGAAATAATCAAAGGAGAGTCAAAAATAGAAGACATACAGAGAATGTTTGAAGAAATTGCTCCTGTATTTCTTTATGGGGGATATATAAAAGTACGCGATGACTATAAGGTTTATATTCGAACTGTGGAATTCTATTTTCACAGTGAGAAAGATAATGGAGTACATGATCCAATTGTTTATCATCGTAATGGAAGAGATTTGGAACAAGTCCCATATTTCCCTTTCATGAGCATACATGCACACAACTCAGGCTTTGATATCACTTTTGAGAAAGTTGAGGAATATAGAGCATCAGCATTAATTCGCTCCTACGAGGTGATAACCAAAGATGGTTCATTCTTAAAATGGGAAAAGTTTGGTGACAAAAGCATGTTTGTAAAGCATAATAAATATGAATACAACACACAATCTACTTGTCTATATGCGTTGCTGAATGGTTTTGCTTTTGGCAATAATAACGATATTTCGTGGGTGGATGAGCCAAGAGAATCTAAAGTTGTCATAGGAAAGCCTCGTAAAAATGTTTTTCATTCCGAATCGGATTGGGAATATAAGCCAATAATGGGGGAGAAATGTGAACGTAATTGGAGTTTTTCAAGAGATGAACACGTTTAAAACACTTAACTCATGATTACCGACAACCACACCAACCGCGTCTATTTCTCAAGTCTGCTGCCGGAGAAATGCCCAGTTCTGAATGCTCATATCGTTGATTCGTTGCGGAAACGGGATATTCCATTCACCTATCTGAAAGGAACAAAAGACATCTGGTGCCGCGATTATATGCCCATCCAAATCGAGAAGAATAGGTTCGTGTTCTATAGATATACGCCCGATTATCTGCAGGACAAGACGGGCCTCACCCTCCAAACCAATCCGGAACTCATCTTCCAAGAGGAATCAAACGAGTTGCCTCGCCTGCTTCCTATTAGCGTGGAGGAAGAAATGCGCCCTATCTCAATAAGTCATCCAGTATTCCATAGATTTGAATTGGAATTGGTGATGGATGGAGGCAATGTGGTGAAATGCGGCAACAAGGTTGTGATGACGGACAAGGTGTTTGAAGAGAACAAAGACAAAACGCCACAAGAGGTGCAACGTCAGATAGAAGAAGCTTTCCAATGTGAGGTCGTTTTCCTCCCATGGGATAGGAACGAGGAATATGGTCACAGCGACGGTTTCATCCATTGTCTGGGCGACAACCGAGTGCTGATGACCAACTATGCCGACTTCGACAAGTGCATTGCCGATAAATACCTTAGAATCTTGGAAAAATATTTTGATGTCACCACTCTGAAATATAATGTAAAGCGGATGCATAAGCGCAGTTGGTCGTACATCAACTTCTTGCAAATAGGCACTCTCGTGCTTGTACCGCAACTAGGAATATCCGAAGATGAGCAGGCATTGGAGCAAATCAGCAGTGCCCTTCCCGATTGCGAAATAGTAGGCATACCAGCATTGGAAGCCGTGAGTCGAGGTGGAGCATTGAACTGCTTATCGTGGAATATTAAAGTATAAAATTATGGAGGTTAATATTCAAGAGAAGAATGAGTTCTATGCAAGGTTAACAATAAAGAAACTAGAAGAAATGGGCGTACGGGGAGATTCATGGAATCAATTTCATGCGGGCAATAAAAATGAGAATTCGGCGTTAATAAAGAAAGATAGAAACAATTAACAAATTGCCACATGGATACAACAGGCAGACCCAACCCCGACG
>Ga0247611_10002764_pt1 | contig 27306 bp, 22 predicted proteins | sample 177DNAGHGhighgp2_FD_192422 | JGI IMG/M metagenome (GOLD analysis project Ga0247611, IMG submission 192422) | Sheep rumen microbial communities from Palmerston North, Manawatu-Wanganui, New Zealand - 1770 DNA GHGhigh gp2 | ecosystem: Host-associated > Mammals > Digestive system > Stomach > Rumen... | reverse complement strand
ATGGTTACTTCTGGACTGAATAGTACATGTAAGCCATGAATGTTAGCAGCCGGGGTGAACGTAGAAGCCGTTTCGGCTGCAGAGGTTTTTAATCCAATTTTAAAACTGCCTAATCCATCCAACTTAACACGTTTTCCCTCCTGAAGCTGTAATGAGATTTCGGTCACGAGAGAAGATATAACGGCCAGGATATCCGGATAAGTCACGGTGCATCGAAGTCCGATATTCTTCGCTAATACTTTTGTGTCTGCCATGCCTACTGCAACAGCACGGGCATACCATTTACCTAGGTTCTTTGCGTTTTTTCGCTTTTCTTGTACCAATCGATATTTTACTGACATATATTTACTGAGAGCATTCCGACTTTTCTGTTTTTTGTCGGCAGAAGAAGCGTTGCTTCTCCACTTCGTTTGTGTTTATGTGAATTGTAATTATCTGATTTCGAGTTCCACATCCATACCTCTGGCGATGGCTGCATTCATTCGGTCGATCAGTATTCTGAGGATAGATGAACTGTTGATCACCATGCCTTTCAACTTGTTGAAGCCTACCAGCACACAGCCTCGTGTATCTTTCGGCCGATTGCCGGCATGGATACGAATGCCTTCAAAACCGGGTACAGCCATCAGCAGAGGTAAGATACAGCCAAACTTCGGACTCTTCGTGAGTGTCACGTGATAGATGCCCTGAGGTATCGCTGTCGGTCCTTTGCACTTCGCCAGAAGAATATCATCATACGTCGATGCCGATGTCAATGAGCGGTCTGGCGGTTCCAGGGTATCACAGAAGTAATGCCTGTCAATAAATAAGTGACCTATCGTATAAGAAGGTTTACGGGCCACACGTGCAATTTTTATTTTCATATTCATTTTGTGTTTGTGTATATGTTTCTGATTACGGTTGCAAAGATACGATAAGTATGGGTCAAAAAAATATCCGATATATCCAACAACTGGTTGAATATATCGGAATAACCAAAAAACGATGAATAAAATCTACCCGACTGAGTATCAATGATATTGCCGAACGGCTTTATTTCTCTGATCAATCAAGTTTCGCCCGTTTCTTCACGCGTATGAAGGGTATGTCGTTTCATCACACTGATATTTTTTGTGTCAGAGTAATTAAGGTTTATTTTTTTTAAACCTATCCACAAAATTAACCAATTCACATGAATTAAAAACGATATAAGAATATGGGTATTCCATATGGAGTTCTTTTAGTGTAGCTACGAAATTAGGCATACCAATTTGTGATGTCAAAAAATCCGTTTCCCGACATATCAATATATGCTTTTCAAATTCATTTAAAGAAAAGTCATCAGTATCTTTGCCTTTTATTATTACATCAAAAGTTTCTCCTTTGGCTAAACTTTTCACAAAGAATTCTGGCACTATAGGGATGGTATCTTTTATTAATACATTATCCCATATCAACATTGACAGACTAAAATCACCATATCTCCGCAAAAGTTTTCTTTTTAACATATTTATATGATTACTATTACACACTACATCTTCCGAAAACAGAATTAATAAGCGTTCAGAATGATTATTGCATATTGTATATCGTTCAGTATGAACAAGATCATTGCTCTCATTATTCATAATCCTATAATTAGTTGGATAAGATTTTATATTTTGACTAAAAATAGAATTACAAAATAAATTAAATAAAACAAATAAAATAGTACTTTTTATCATCTCCTTAAATTTTTTACTCTTCCCATTATATTGTTTCAGTAATTCCAAATCTATATATCCAGCATCTGATATGGCTATGTACTGTCTTGCGTCTTGAGGAAGGGTGTTCTTTATTATTTCAAGTGACTTAGCAATAGGATTGTTGTGACAATATGTAAATGGACTCACATCTTGGAAAAGCTCACAAAGGGGGTCCACTTTATACCAAACGAGAACAACGGAGTTATATTGTCTTGCTCCATAGTCATAACAACTTCGGAGCACAAATAGGTGTCAATTTGCTATCTCAATATCTATCTTGTAGTTAAATATGTATAAAAACGTATCATAATTACGAAAATCAGAGATAGATATGCTGTCTTTATAAAATATTATTTATATTTTCGTAGCAAAATTACGATAATAGATAAAATATTGCGGTATGATACGAGAGTTTTGGGTAAAGAACTATCTTTCCATTCGCGACAAGCAGGAATTAAGCTTCGTGGCCAAGGGACCATCTTCGGAACTTATCACCGAAGTTGCTGATGGTGTGTTCTTATATAAGTTGGGCATCCTCTATGGTTCAAACGCTTCCGGCAAGTCGAACATGCTGATTGCCATGAACGAGGTGTTCCGTCTGTTGGTCATGCCAAAGTCTGATGCGACAGTCGAAATTGGCGGTTGCATTCCCTTCGTGCTCACCAAAGATGAGCCAACAGAAATGCATGTGTCATTCTATGCCGATTGCATTCGATATGACTACGATGTCAAGTTCAACGGCAAGTACATCCTGAGTGAAGCCTTGTACTATTACCCAAACAAATCTAAGTCTCTGTTCTATGAACGCAGTTTTGTGGGCGAGAATGTACAGGCAGACATCAAGTTCGGTGCGAGTCTCAAACTGCAAGTCAAGACGCAGGAAAGCATCCGTGAAAACACACTGAACAACCATAGTGTGCTGTCTGTTTGCCGAAAGGCTGCCTTGAAAGAAGACATAGCTCCATTCAACACACTTCACGCTTGGATTATGGCCAATTATCACGATGTAGATGGTAATGTAGAAAAGGGACTTGTTGAGATCTTGAAAGATGCTTACAGCAATCCAAAGAAGCGTAAGTTCTATAACACCATGCTCCAGAAGGCCGACTTGAACATTCTGGAATATCGTCCTGTTGTGGAGGACCGCATTGTGCCCAATGATTTCCGCGAGCGCATCCAGAAAGAGAACATCCCCGAGGAGATGAAAGATGTGCTTTTGAAACCAACCACAGATTCCATCACCTTCTTGAACCATTCCGACAATGGTGACTTTGATATTCCTCTTAGATGGCAGTCTAAGGGTACTCAGAAGTATATCCGCATATTGGATGCCCTATACGACTTGATAACGAGTCCTCATGTGTACTATCTTGATGAACTGGGCGAGGATCTGCACAATGACCTGCTGTACTACTATCTCAATGTCTTCATCTTCAACTCCTATAAGTCGCAGCTGATTATCACGAGTCAGGAGACCACCCTCTTGTCGCAGGATATGATTAACGAGAACCGAGGTGTGGTGTGGTTTGTTGAGAAGAACAAGGAGACAGCTTCGTCCGAATATGCCCGTGGCGATTCCTTCGGCTTGCACAAGAACCTCTCGCTTTACAATTCATACCGCATTGGTAGATTGGGAGCCAAGCCCGAACTGGGGAGTATCTTTATAAACTTGGAGGACTGATATGGGAAAACTACGACAGACAGCACTCATCCTGGGTGAAGGGCCAACGGAATTTTTCTATTTCAAGTCCTTATGCGATGTGTTCAAACGTCTGACCATTAAACCAGACTATCCGAAGCATACCAACATCAAGGAACTGAATGCAAAGATAGCTGAGGGTGTGGCTATGGGTTACAGCCATATCTTCTGCATCATCGACATGGACACGAAGGACAAGGAGCCAGAGCGTTCACAATATCAGAAACTAAAGGCAAAGTATGCCAAGCCTATCAACAAGCCCAAGAAAGGTATCTACTGCGAGGTGGAGTTCTTCGAGACTCACCGCTGCACAGAACTGTTCTTCCTATACTATTTCCGCTACACCTCACGTCCATACGAAGCACAAGAGCCTTTACTCAAAGACCTGAATCAATGTGTGGAGTATCGGAAAACGATAGAATTCTTCATCAAGACCAAAGGACTTCACAGTTACTTCGAGCGCAATGGTGGCAGTCTTGAAAATGCTATGGCCAATGCCAATCGCTCTGTAGAAGAGAAACTTAAGAGCGATAGAGATTATACTTACTCGGAGCTCGGAAGGTTAATGAAGAAACTGAAAGAGTTGAACTAATAATAATTGCACTTCTATTGTGAACTTGCGTGTTAAGTCAAGTTTTACCTTTATGAATAATCATTATCTCATTATAGTACTATCGGCATTCTTTGTTTCATACTTTAGGGAATGGCTCACTTTCTTTCCATAATCGATTGAACAGACAAACTTTAAAGAAACGTAGGAATTGTCCCTCTCACGGCGGAATTGCTCAGAAAGGTTGTAAATTTCTGCCGATAATGACCGTTTCAAAACGTTGTCCTGTATGAAAAGGTTCTTCGCCTCCAACACCACAGCAAGATTGTTGTGGCTCCATTCTGCAGACAGACCGTATTGCCACGGTTGACGGATATGGTATTGATAATTGTTTAGTGAACGGGTCAATGATTTGCAAGAAGCTGAGAAGGAGAAGTCGCGAACATAGTAGTTGGCTTGCAAGCCCATCTGCCATCCTCTCTGCTGCTCTTCATCTGCCATAGTCACTCTCGCATATGTGAAGTTGCCATCCATCTTGACGTTGAAGCTTGCCAACGGTTTCCATGTAACGGACAACGATGTGGAAGTCTGATGACTTCGCGCATCGCTTGAGAATGTGTTTATTATGTTACCGCCTTCAACAGAGTAAGTGTTTACAATGGCATTGCTCATATACATGTAGTAGCATGATAGCATTGCTGAAATCTGCTTGTAATTGAGGGAGTAGGTAAAGCCGGGACCGAGCAAAGTGGAGTTGTCCATATCCGGATTACCACGACGTATCATGATGCGGTCAATCTGCTGACTCACATTGTTGACAGTGTTCAATGAAGGGAATGTATTACCCAAGGAGAAGAACAAACGGACACGCTGTAACTTGTCTGGCATCCATGACGATGAGAGTTGAAGACGTGGGGCGACGTGCTTTACCGCATCATCGCCATGCAGTCTGTAGACAAGATACGACAGACCGGGATTGAAGTCAAGCATCACTTTCTTCCACCTCTTGTTATAGTCCACAAAGAATATTGTCTCTGATGAATGCAGATGCTGCCAATAATCGGCAGAACCTCCGTAGCTGTCTTGAGAGACTCGCATATACTCATGAAGACTGAACGTAAGGTTATTACTCTTAGGCAGGGCGATGCTGTAGTTGGCATTGAACTTTCCATAGAAATAGTCCTCATCGACATCACTTACAAACCTGCCGCCCTCAAGGAAGTCACGGTTGTATTTGTTGTCGGCATAATAGCAATCGAGGACAGCATCAAAGTTGTGGCTCGATCCTATCTGCTTTTGAAAGTAAGCGTATAATGTAGGTTTTACAGTACTGCTTCGTGAGTATTGCGTCTTGTCAAAAGCCAAATTTCCATATTCTGAAGCATATTCCGTTTTACCATTCATAATATTATCCCACTGTTTACTGGCCTCAATACTTGCCCGAAGCATCCACGTCCGTTTTGGTGTCAAGTTACTAATGCTTGCTGTTATGTACTTTCCGATGTTTTCTTTGTCATTGCCACTGGATGAAGAACCCTTTGCAACAGCATCAGGCAGCAGGTAGTCTTCCTTTGAGACCATGTCTTCCTTTGGATTGGCATTGCTATAGCCAGCCCATAGGTTTGCGTTAGAATTTCCAAAACTGTATTTGGAAGTGATGTTGTAGTCTCCACACTTGTAGCCCAAGCCTTGCAGCGCGTCCAACTGCGTGTAGCCTCCTGACTTGAACTGCTTGACAACATAATTTAGCACTGCCAAATCCTTTGCGTACTTTCCTGTCGGCATATCGTAATACTCTACACGTACGACATCTTTCGTCCTCAGACTTTGTATTTCTCTAAAGGTTGCCTCGCGGCCATTTATATAGAGAGTGGCAGCACCGGCAGGAGTTGACACTTTCCCGCTTTCTGTGTCCACGTCAACACCCGGTATCATCATGCTTCTTACAAGTTCATAACCTGAGTGCGAATGTTTACGCTGTTTCGACGTAGGAATGCAATTGTAATGGTCGGCTGCTTGTTGTATATATTGACCACTTACAGTTACACCTTTCAAGTGTTGTATGTTCAGTGTGTCGATTTGAGCTCTTATTGGCAAAATGGACATACATAGAAAGAAACTAAAAGCAAAAGATTTCATAAGAAAATTATATGCATCTTAAAAATGCGATCTAAATACAACTTTTTGTAATGCCGCACTCCATGTAATCATACTGTGTTATAGTCTGTTCATTTCTCCACTTCCGGCTCCAGTACCTTTATACTTGGATTCTTGCCGATTGAACGTGTATCGGATAGTGACAGTGGCGCAACGTCCGAAATATCGATTAGATTGAGACAAGCTAACATTGGGACAATACAACGTTGATGCATCGTTGTTGTGATTCAATATGTCATCAACAGCGAATTTAATATTCAGTTTGTCTTTACATAATGACTTTGAGAAATTTAGGCTCAAGTTATAGACGTTCTTGTTGATATAAGCATTTTGGCTGTTTCCCTTTGTCTGGCAGATGAAATCGATAACGGCAAGCCATCCATTACTTGTCTTGAAATTGTTGGATACTTCAAAGTTCCATATTGGTTTCTCGAATTTGCCCGTGAGATATTCCGTTCGTTTTAGCCATTGTTTCATGAATCCTATAGTGATTTCCGGATTCCATATGCCTATTTGCGGACTGACCACTAATGTTGGAGCAAGGACACTCACACGAGGAATGTTCTTGTATGTTGTCATCAATACATATGGATTGCCAGATATAGGATATGAATAATATATGATGTCATGATGTCTTGAAGAGTAATCGAGCACGAATTGTATAAAGTTCCAACCCATAATTAACGACAAATCATCGATTGTTGTATTTTCTAATAAGGGGTTGCCAGTCATTAATGAATACATACTTGCATACTGGACATCATTGCTCAGTTGTCTGTAGGATGGGCGTGCAATCTTGGAAGTGTACGAAAGATTCAGGCCGACTTGGCCGATGGAGGCATTGACACTGATTGAAGGGAAGAAGTTGTTGAACACTTTGTGAGTCTTCGCAGCATCCTCATAAGTATAGTTCACATTCTCATATCTTATACTTGCCGACAAACTTAGAAAATCAAAGTCGTATGTGTATCCTGTGAAGAATGCCAATGATGTCTGCCGGAATCTTCCATTGGCAGTAGGTACGTAGCCGAGTTCCTCCTCATAAATATCTTTTCTCTTAGTATACGTGTCCTCTGTGCCAATATTATATTTTCCACCCAATATTGGTACAGATAAAGACATTTTAAAAGCGAAGAGAGTATTCCGGACCGAATTTGTGGTAGTGAGATGTCTGTCGCTGTTCGCTTTCGACTGTTCTTTAATATCATTGCTGGTGTCATACCCTGTATGCATAAAGTCAGCATCCATTTTAAGATTTGACTTTCCAAAATTCAAATTATAGTAAGAGCTCACTCTGTGTCCCACCTTTGGATGTGTCCGACCTTCTGTAAGGTTCATGAGTTGGTCATAATCAGTATTTTCTACGGTTATGTCGTTATTGAACATTGATGAAATGCTGTTGCGCATAGGGACGTAGAGATAGTATTTCATTCCCCCATTTGACGAATCACCCATATAATTGAATCCCGCCATAATATGACCGTTTCGGTTTCTGTTCCGGTTGTTCATGAAGATCGATTCTGTATACGCTGAATTATTACTGTTGGCCTTTTGTATTATGTCCGCATCTTGAAGCGTCCCCTCGTTGTTAACCCACATTGAGCCAAACAAGTTCAAGTTGTTGAAAGTATAATTGACATTGGCCTCCATTTCGGCTTTGTCCTTGTGTTTCCGTCCTTTTCCGTATGCCCCGCTGACATCCACGCTCAATCCGGGATCTTTTTTCCTTATAGTATTTATCAGGATAACCGATGTTGACGTAGCATCATATTGCGAGCCAGGGTTAAGAACGAGATTAATATCCTTTATATCAGTCGATTTCAACTGCTGTAGCTCTTTGTCACTGCGCATCTCAATACCATTTATGTATATTGTAGGAGCTCCTTTGCCGAATACATCTATTTCGTCCCCTTTCTTTCTGATCATAGGCATGTGCAGCAGGACATCCTCCGCGTTGCCCAACTTCTCCAGCACCGTTCCTGTCACATTCACTTGTATGCCACCTTCGGTAAGTTTCAATTTTGGCCTTTGTCCTTTGACAACCACTTCATCGAGGGAAAGACTGTCAGGAATAAGCGATATATGAAGGTCTTTATTGTCTTTGCAGACGACAGTACTTGTTGCGTAAGAAAGGTATGATACGTGAACAATGATAGGCATGGTTCTGACCGTCAAGTAGAATTTGCCAGTGCTGTCAGCCTCTGCGAACTTGGATTCGGAACTGTCGTTCTGCATATTGTATGCAATGATGGCGTAAGGCAGTGGCTTGCCGGAGTTGTCTGTGACGTCTCCTCTTATTGTCGTTTGTGACATAAGTTGAAGACTTCCAAGAATTAAAATGAATGTAGATATAATTTGTTTCATATTGATCATCACTTAATTTCTATTTTCTCCTGTTCTATTTTCTCAAATAGCACTCTTCTTGCATAATCAATTCTTAATTTCTCATTTTTCTTTAGGTTGCAATGTTTGCCAATTTTATCCTCAAGTACTTTCTGACTACAACCCCCTGCGCCAATTGGAAATATGTTACAATTAATGCATTCCTTGTCGTTTATCGGTGATAAATGAATCCTTTTTTCATGTATGGCATTCCATCGTATATCACCACTTTCCGCTATGTGTCCTTCCTCTTGAACTGGGCTAAAATTCCTTGCAGTACATTTGAATACCTTGCCGTTAGGGTTTATAACTATGTTATTGGCCTTGTCAGCATAACAGGTAGACCAGATAGATGAAGGATATGTGAAGTATGATGCACTGTCAAATCCTAAAGATCTTGATTCTGCTAACAATTTGTCAATAGTGTCATAGACGCTGTAATCCGATTGCCATACTTTTTGTATGGAGATATGCAAGTATTGTTTGGCTTCTTCGATATTAACAAATTCATGCAATAACTTTGCAATATCTAATTTCGTATCTTCCGAGATATTTAGTCTTAAAACGATATTTATCTTGTGCTTTAAACAATTTATTATGTTATTTGTAATCTTCTTGTATGAGTTGTCTCCTTTAAATGAAAATCTAACTTTATTATGGCGTTCTTTGTTGCCATCAAGTGTAACCTGTATAGCTTCCAATATGGGATTTTCATTAAAGTATTTAATGAACTTGTTTGAGATAAGATAACCATTTGTCGTAAAACCTACTTTGATGGTCAAAGTATCTAATAAGGGGTCCTTTTTAATATCTTCAATCAATGGGACAACGACACTTTTGAAGAACAACAAAGGCTCGCCGCCAAAAAATGAAATTTTTAATGTTGTTATTTCTGGCTTGTTTTTTATTATCTTCTCAAGTGCCAAAACTATATGCTTTATTTCTGGTTGAGAAATATGTTCTTTGTTGTTGTGATTTTCGTAACAATACCAACACGAAAAGTTACAAGCTAATGATGGTATTATTGTGAATTCTAACACATCATTCACATTGTTAGTTTCTTCAAGGATATTCTTGACCATATTTCTTTCATTAATATTGTCATCAAGAATAATTTTATTTTCTTTTAGAGTGTTGACTAATCTGTGATCAATGTTACTTAGAGAAAGATGTAATTTATCATCAATACCCCATTTGGTCATGTCACTACTAAAGCACATGACTACACTGTCCCATAAAGTATTATACAGTATTAAATACTTTTTATAGGGTATTATTATATTATATAAACTTAGTTTCATAAGTTTAACTTTAGACAGAAAAGGTATTGTCATCTTTTAGCGGATGGCAATACCTAATCTTAATCAGCGGCAATAATTATTGCATCCACATTGAAAATAGTTTTTTCCGTCGATCGGTCCGTGGGCATAAACAGGAAGTTTACATGAGGCAAACCCTCCACTTAAATGTCCCATGTCATCTTCGGAAAGTGGGGTGATAGAACTTAGTACAGAATCTATGTGTTCCATAATCAGTATCTTTATTTAGTTAAGAACCTCCAATTAACGCAATTCGGTATAGCGCCTTTAACCAGTGTGGTCTGGATTATAATATTGGCCTCTATTATACTCTTATAATGTAAATTCCCCACTATATGTGGTATTGCCTAAAACTATGTAAAGGGTATAGTCCCCTTCTGCAAGAGCTCCTAAATCCAATGATACCACACCACTATTTGTTATAGAAGACATGGTAGAACTCACAACATTGCCTTGGGGATCACTAACGAAAACCTGAACTCCACCAGTGTACCCTTTCACATCTACAGTTATAAGCCCATTCTCATAGTCAGCAGATACACGCGTTATAGACGGCGTGCGCATACCTCCGTGTTGAGTCGTACCCTTCTTTTGGATATCAATACCAAAAGCATAGTTTGGTATAAATGTGAAGAATAGTAATAATAGTATAAGTAATTTCTTCATATTAAAATCGTTTTATGGTTTTCGATTGCAAAGTTAGGAACTTTAGAGATGCCTTGTAAATAAACGAGGTCTATTTCTTTAATTTTACCATAGTTGTAACATGTTGTATATTAGGTTCTTATCTTTTCATCACCAAATACCAGGTCTATTTCTGTAATTTTTGAGTAACTAAAAGGCTTCAATGAACGTACGTAAAGACACCTTTTCACCGCTAATTCCTACTTTAGCTTTATAGACAAACAACTTTTGCTTGATCGATTTTTCGCTAATCCCATATATCAAAGCCAATGCCTTTGTGGGCATTTTAAGACGGAGAAGCATCATAAGTCTAATGTCATCGTTGCTTAAATCGTGGAATGTGCTATGTAATCTGGTTACAAAGTTGCCCTCGACACCATCAACAAACAGTCTTATCTCTTCCCAATCCTCTTCTGTTAGCGGCATAGCGTCGGTCTTGTTGCCCCTCAGTTCTTGAATCTTTTGAGCAGTATCTATCCTTCTGAGGATAAAGCTGCGCATCGTGGAAAGCTGAATTTCCTTATGATGCAGTTCCTCATTATGTATTCTTTCTTCTTGTAGCAATTTTTCATGCTCTGCTTTTAGCTTGTCTTTGGCGGTTGACTTATATTGTCGGTAAGAATGCAGAATAGACAAAATTATTGTAAGGGCAAACAAAGACGTGACTACAATAAGCCATGACAACAATCGCGCTTCACCCTTAGCGACGCCCTTCTCATACTTTGTCTTCACTAAGGAATTATAATATTCTTGTTTGCTATCCAGCTGATTGCCATACATCTGCTCCAGGTAGTAGAATGCCGAGTCGGCGTTGTTGTATGCCACATCATAATCGTGCGCTTTGATGGAAGCCAAGTGCCTAATGTTGAAAGCTATATATTTATATTCCGCATTATCAGTGTGGATAGAGTTCAGTAATTTATTGCATGATGGCAAAGAGTTTGTATTAAGATAGGCTGTAGCAAGGTTCAAAGCCTTCGTTATGTCATAAACCGAACTGGTATTATATGAAGCTTTAGAACATTCCAAAGCCTTTTTGAAATCTTTGCGTTGTGTGGCAATAGTCGCCATGTCTTGATAAACATCGGAAAGGACATTAGAATCTTTCAATGCATAAGCGATGTCTAAAGCTTCCTTGCACTTCTTTTCTGCCTGGGCAATATGGTCTGCAAAAAGTAATGCTTCGCTAACATTTAGTTTGAGATAGATGATATTATATTGAGATACATCAGGCAACTTCTGATAAGTCGTTTCTACATGCCTTGCCACTTCTACAGCCTTTCGAGGATTTGTTTGCCTTAGCACTCGAGAGTATTTCTCCAATGCCATACATTGCGTGTATCTGTCCCCATTCTTTTCAGAAACATCTGCTGCCTTCTGCAAACAGTCCATAGCCAGTTCTGTGCTGTCGTTGAGCATGTAGTATTTGCCCATGTAGTACTCGCACTTGGCATAGAGAGAGTCATCCTCTTGATTATTATAATAGGTGTAGGCTGTCCTTAACAAAGAATCGTTGTCAACATCCAGCCCGCTCTTGTCCTGTGCTATGGTGTATACGAGGGCATACCGCGCCATTTCGGCTTTACTAAGTTTTGCCTGGTTAACTCCATTAAGTACCGACAAGGAACTATCCGGTGCTGTTGCCGTTAGTTGGTATGCTATGTCAATAGCTTTGTTGTGTTTTTCCTTGCAACCCGTAACAAGAAACACAGCCAACACAAGTAATATGATAAGACTTTTGTTATTCATGAGTCTGGAATTTAGGCAAAAAAACGCAAAAATTGTCAATGCAGAAAATAAAGGATGTCTATTTCTTTAATTTGCACAACTTTGCTTGAATTCTTGCTGCCACAGCGTCTTGTCGCTGATAACGATACGGGCAGAGACCTTCAATTCTGGCTGAGCGTTGCTGCCATTAGAACGGATGTGGGTCTTAGCGGTAAAATAATGGTTTCCGTCTACGACCAACAGCTTGTCGTTGTGGCTGGTGATGGGACACACGATTGGGGCATCGTCATTGTCCTGCCCTTCTAAGGTGATGCGTGCCGTGCGCGGCTCATCAAAGAGATAGAGGTATTTGTAAGGAACAAGGAGCTCTACCGAATCGCTGCTCGTTACCTTTCCCTGCGCCTCAATCGTGATGGGATAGCGGATGGCGTAGAAAGCGATGGCAAGGGCAATGACGACAAGGGTAATGACCATCGTGCCGGTTCGCACAAAGGCTGGAGGCACCTGCCCGATGATGTGGCGCACCTTCTCGCTTCGCAGTTCTATGTTGTCCATGTCATTCTTGTTGTTGTCCATATCTTAAAATCTTTGTTGCCGTTGGATATATCTATAGCTATTGCTCTTCTGTTAAGTGATTGCGGATGACTTTCGTCAGTTCCCCAATTCTAACTGGTTCTTGACAAGATTATAATATGCACCGCGTTTTGCTGTCAGCGTATCGTGGTTGCCCGTCTCGACGACCTTTCCATGGTCGATGACGACGATCTGGTCGGCATTCCTGACCGTGCTCAGGCGGTGGGCGACGATGACGACGGTCTTGCCACGGTAGAACGTGTCGAGGTTCTCCACGATGGCCCGCTCGTTGTTGGCATCGAGCGAGTTGGTGGCTTCGTCAAGGAAGATGTAGTCGGGATTCTTGTACACCGCACGGGCGATGAGGATGCGCTGACGCTGCCCCTGGCTCAGTCCCACACCGTCACGTCCTATCTTCGTGTTGTATTTCAGTGGCAATGACATAACATAGTCGTGGATGCACGCTATCCGTGCGGCCTTCAACAAACGTTCCTTGTCTATATCGCCATCATCAACAGCAATATTTCTTGCGATACTCTCCGAGAAGATAACACCATCCTGCATGACAACACCACATTGTCTGCGCCACCACTTTTTGTTGAGTTTGTTGATGTCTGTGCCTCCGATATTGACTTGTCCCTCCAAGACGGGATAATAGCCGAGCATAAGCTTGACGAGCGTGGTCTTGCCGCTGCCCGAGGCTCCGACGATGGCCGTCACCTTTCCCTCGGGGATGTGTATCGTCACGTCGTCCAAGGTCTTGCGCAAGGCGTGAGGGTCATACTTGAACATGATGCCCTCGATGTCGATGCCCTTGCTGTTGTCGGACAGCGAGGTTCTGAGGTCATTCTTCCCGTTCTCGTCCTCGGCGCGGTGGATCTCATTGATGCGCTCCAGGCTGATTCTCACGTCCTGCAGGGAGTAGAAGAAGTTCATAAGCTGTTCAACGGGCAAATTGAGTTGCCCGATGATATACTGCACGGCGAGCATCATGCCGAGTGTCATCTGTCCGTGGATGACGGCAGCGGCTGCCACGACGGTGATGACGATGTTCTTCACCTCGTTGATGAGGATGCTGCCGGCCTCCTGCGTCTGTTGCAGCTTCAGCGACTTCATCTGCACGTTGAAGAGGTCTACCTGCGTGTCTTCCCATTCCCACCGACGGCGCTGCTCACAGTCCTGAAGCTTGATCTCCTGCATGGACGTGATGAACTCGTAGGTCTTGTTGTTGTTGATGGCCTGCTGCTCGAAGAGCTCGTAGTCCAGTACCTTGCGGCGGCGCAGGAAAAGTGTCATCCAAAGGCCGTAGAGCAGACTGCCCGCAAGGAAAATGGCAAAGATGAGCCAGTTGTAGAACAGCAGCACCACCGTAAATACTACGAAAGTGAGCATGGCGAAGGTCACACTCAGTGCCTGGCTGGTGAGGAAGTTGTTCACGCGGCTGTGGTCGTTCATCCGCTGCATGAGGTCGCCCATGAGCTTGGTGTCGAAGAAAGACATCGGCAGTTTCAACAGTTTGATAAAGAAGTCGCTCACCAGCGAGATATTGATGCGCATGGAGATATGCAGCAACAGCCATCGGCGGATGAAGTCGATGGCCGTACGGCTGAAGGCGAGCATCAGCTGACCGAGCAGTATCAGCCAAATGAAGCCAAGGTTCTGGTTCTTGATGCCCACGTCGACGATGGACTGCGTGAGGAACGGAAGGACGAGCTGTAAGAGGCTGCCCACGATAAGCCCAAGTACTATTTGTTCGAAATAGCGCTTGTACTTCTTCACATAGCCGAAGAGAAAGCGGAACGACCGTGGATTCTTATTCTTTTCACCCTCGCCATCCTCCTTGTGGGAATAGAAACTGGGCGTAGGCTCCAGAAACATCGCTATGCCTTTTTCCTCACCATTAGACCGTGTGCTGATCCAATGACTCTTGAACTCCTCAAGACTATATTTTACAAGGCCTTTGCCAGGGTCAGCGACATAGAACTTCTTGCCTTTTTTTACCTTGTATAGGACCACAAAGTGATTCTGGTTCCAGTGGAGGATGCAGGGCATAGGGGCTTCACTAAGAATAGAAGTCGTAGCTTTTGCGCATGTGGTATGCAATCCCAGTGTATTTGCGGCATCATTGATGCCTAACAGCGATACTCCTTCTGTAGTGGCAAAACAAAGTCTCGACAGAGAATCCATAGAATATTCTCTGCCGAAATGTTTGCAAATCATTTGCAAGCAGGCTATGCCACATTGCATAGAGTCATGCTGATATATGATTGTTATTTTTCTCATTTTAAGAACAACGTAGAATTACATTCTGTTCTTTTGAGATTGACCTGCTCCTGTACCCTTATACTTGCTTCGAGTGACATTGAACTTATAACGGACTGTCAATGAGATTTTACTTGTTGAGAACTCATCGAAGATTGTTTCCTTCAGTTTGCCGTATTTACCTATGACGTGACTGTCGTTCGTGCCAAACACGTCGTTGACATAAAGCTGGAAAGTCAAGCAGTCTTTTAGGAAGCTTTTGTATATAGACAAGTCGGTGTCGAACATCGGTTTGTAGACATAATTATTCACCTTATATCCCTTTGTGATGTAAGTCATCATAACGGAGAACATCGCCCATTTCGTATCGAAAGTGTTGTTGAATTTAAGTTCCGCTAAAGGCTTGTTAAGATAATATCCGTCCCTTGTTTCTAACTTGAACCATTGCTTATCAACCATTGCTGACAGCACTGGATGCCAAATACCAAAGGTAGGCTGCAAGGTGAGCGACGAAGTCATTTTGTTATAAGATTCGCCATTTATCATCCTCATCAATCCAATGGTAGCATTGTCCTTATACATCTCTACTATTTGATAAATTGGATCAGTTACATGTTCATAAGTCAAGTTGAAAATCAACCATTTGTAGGCGAGGTCGTAACTTATATTTCTTGAAATCTCTGAGACAAGAAACGGATTACCGGTCTCGTATGTATAATGATTGTCATATTGTACACCACTTCTTAATACCCAGTAGCTAGGACGGTCGATGTCGGCTGCATAGCTGAGCTGCATCTGTACATTGCCCAAAGGCATCGAAAGGCTGAGAGACGGAAACCAGTTGCTATAAGTCTTGCTTTGCTCCGCCATATACTTGCCATCGTCATAATATTTGAAATCTACATTCTCGTATCTCAAACCCACTTCCATGTTCAACTTGCCAAAGTCACGACTATAGGTGACGAACACAGACGACATGCCTTCTTTTATGCGGTCTCTTACATTGTCAGCAAGAGTGTTTGGAATGATGGTGTAGTTGGTGTTACGGTTTGTGAATGAATACTCGCCACCTACAGACAAGCCACCATCCAACAGCGGATAAGAGAGCACCAATTTGGAAGCTATCAGGCGGTTGTATTTTGAAGTGGTACTGTTTACAAGTTGGTTTTGTATTTCCGAGTTTACCTCCTGATAATGCTCATCTATATTGTTTTTACTGTTTCCTTTAGACCAAATCCAGTCGGTATTGAAGTCAATGCCCAATTTCCATACCTTGCCTACATAATATATATTGCTTGACAAGTTGCTGTTCTGCCCAAACTCTGATTCGACAGAAGTGCTGGTCTCCGTTAAATCTTCATCTCTCAGCAAAGAGTTTTCCGACTTTCCGTCTGTTATCAGCTTTGGATTGCGTAAGAAACTAAAGCTTGCTCCCAACGAATTGTTGTCGTCAAACTGATAACTGACATTCAAGCGAGAACTAAAAGTTTCGGATTTGTTTTTCCATCGTGTTTTGTCCTGTTGGTTCCATGTCTTGTCGAGATATGTCATTTGCTGCAAGTCCTTCTCGTCTGGCGATGATTTTTTTGCGCCATAGGCGTAAGCACCAAGCTCCAATCCGTTCTTACGGTAATACATATTCAGTCTTTCATATCCACCAATGTTCTTTTTCTCGTCGTACGATCCTTCTGTTGTAGCGTCAAATCCGAATCCATCTCCTTGTATCTTCTTTGTGGTGATACGTATAACAGCCTTAGTGCTTGCAGCATAACGAGCACCCGGGTTGGATATTACTTCAACCGACTTGATGTTGTCCGAACTCAAATGGTCGAGTTCGCTTTTGTCTCTCATCTGTCGTCCATTGATATAGATGATAGGCTCACCACGTCCAAACACCTTGATGTTGCCATTCTGTGCAGACACGTTAGGTATGCGGTCGAGCAGATTCTCCATTGATCCTGCCTTTTCAAGGACAGAACCAACAATAGTAGTCATCATTCCCCCATTTTTCAAAACGGTCTTTGGCAAAGATGATTTTACTACTACTTCACCGAGCATTTTACTATCTTCTTCCATCTTAATAACTCCCACATTCTCACCTTTGCAGTCCTTGAATATTGTCTTATATCCTACGGAAGTTACCTTGATGATTCCTCCGCTGCAAGAGGAGTCGATGGAAAAACACCCATTCTCGCCACTCATACCCCCATTGACAAATGTAGAATCTTGACGGTTTAGAAGCACTACATTTGCAAAGGCCAAAGGCTCTCCTTTGGAATCTACAATCTTTCCTGAAATGTTCTGTGCCATCATCTGCGACATTGTTGAGCTACACACGACTATTGTAAAGAAAAACTTTTTCATAATTTTATAATCAAACATACTTTTTTGTAAATGTAGGCAAGCATTTACACTAACAAATCCTTTCTTTGCACATCTCATTTATACCTTGTACATAATCGTGCCATTTTCTTTTATCTTGCCTCAAATGTGATATGCTTAAAAGAATCTTTTCTATATGTTCTCTTTGTGAGGTACATTTATCCTCATTAGGAGTTGTCAGATAGCATTTGTTTTTTTTATCATAAAAAAATTCCCTAGGACAACCCTCGCATAAATTGCGAGCCCAACAATTGGAGCACAATTCTCTTTTGTTGGCTAGCAAACTGAACAAAGGGAAAGATTTTTGGATGGTATCTGAATTGAATTTAACTCTACAGGAGCAAGTTCCTCCATAGGAAGAACCTCATTAAAACTAAATTTCTATTCCATAGTCAGTTTCCTTTCTTTAAAAATTCTATTAACATTTTAAATCTAGGAATCTAACGTTTCTTGGATCGTATACGCCTTTTTATCCAGACGGGGCTGTTTTGACCTTGCGCAAAGGTTATTGGAACAATTGCATCAAAACGTAAGCAAATTGCAATTATTTGCTTACATTTTGTATTCCGAGTGCGAAAGTAATATATTTTTTGAAACAATGTGCTTTTTTTTACAATATTTAAACATTAAAATGTATTACGATAACTATTCAGCGATTTTGGATAAAAAAATTCTCGCAAAGAGCGCAAAGACGCAAAGATATTAAAGAATATAAAGTCTCTATAAAAAAAGATACGGATGCATCCAGAAAATAAGAGATATTCTTAAACTCTTTGCGCACTAAAAAAAACTTTGCGCCTTTGCGCTCTTTGCGTGATATTTATTACAGCTACAGCTCTGTAACTTGCCTTTACTGACTTTATAAAGTACCACAAAGTGGTTTTGGTTCCAATATAAGATACATGAAGTTTGAACATCGCTTAAATCACTTAATGAAAGTTTGCAGCAAATTGATTTTAAACCGATTTTTTTTGCTGTTTCAGATATACTAAGTAAAGATGTTCCTTCATTTGTACAACTGCACATATTTGAAAGAAAGCTAAATGACACTTCCTTTCCAAAATTTTGGCAAATCATTTTTAGACAAGCTATACCACACTGCATAGAGTCATGTTGAAGAATAAACTTCATTCTACTAAAATCCTAATCTATCATTCACAATCGTCTTCCTTTCTTTTGCTTTATATCCATTGAATATATAACGTAGCCTAAGACTGAAAATGCGACTATCCCCATAACTACGGAAAGAAAACCTCTGTTGGGGTACATTCGATTGAACTCGACTTCTGAGCGTATTAAACATATCGTCGACCTTTATGACCACTCGAGTTTTTCGAGCTTGGTGTAAAGTTATGAGATATTTTTTTTCCATCACTATAAAAGTCTGCTTGATGTGTGAAACCTATATTTGGCTTTATAAAAGTCTCATATTCGCTAAAATAAAAGAAAAATTAGAGAGAAATGAATCGCTAAATAACATTACGTAAAATAACCCCATCATTTCGCAAAAAACAGGAAATAAAATAAACAATTTAACTAATAAATATTGTATCTTTGCAACAACCAAAATTATATCAATGAGACAACATAACATAATTATATCAAATACATCTCAGATGGCAAAAATTCCATTAGATTGTTTACTATGTGTAACATCTGATGGCAGCTACTCCATTTTCAATCTCATTGATGGAACAAAATATACTTTTTCGTTCAATCTGCATACTTTTGAGAAGATGTTAGAGTCCCAATTGGGATTGGAGGCGGAAAGATTTATAAGGGTTGGAAAAAGTTTAATTATTAATCGAGACTTTGTCTTCATGATAGATATTCAACGAAAAGAAATCACATTGGCTGACAGTGAACTAAGATGCAAAGTTACAGTCGGGGCATCTAAGGATGCTGTGAAGAGTCTAAAGGACATCATGGAGAGATACTTTAACTTTAAACGTAAAAAGATATGATTCATAAGGTAGACAACGAAGACCGTGTGTACATTATTGGACAACACACTAAGTATAGACAACACACTAAGTATATTAAGAAAATGTTGTTTATTATTGCATTCTTAGTAGTTGGAATATTAGGCGTGATAGTAGGTGTATATTTATACAACAAACAGACTTTCCCCCCAAAAACTTCACAGGCTAAATCGTTAGAAGAAGTTGAGGTTATTTCAAAGGATGCCATTGCTCCTAAGTTTATGGGTAATCAAAATTTTCAAAAGTTTCTCGTATGGGTTGGCAAAAACCTGAAATATCCACACGGGCATGAGAATGAGAATGCCGAAGTAGTAGTAGCGTTCACTATTAGCAAAGAGGGATCCATCACCGATATACAGATATTGCAAGAGCCACAAGACAAGGCTTTCGGGCAACAGGTGGTTAGCCTCTTAAAACAATGCCCACGGTGGGCTCCGGGCCGATTGGCAAATGGCACAGCTACCGACATCAAATACACATTACCTGTAAGATTCAGTAAAACCAGAAAATGAACAATATTTATGAGATATTTTGCCGTCATCATCTTTTGTCTATCCACCATTGGAGTTCAAGGCCAAATTAAGAATCTTCACGTTGCCGATAGTCTTTTCTCGGCCTTCAACTACTCGGCAGCAGCATCGCTATACACCCGATTGCAATGGGGTTACGATTCTGTCGCCGTGTTCAGACGTTTGGCCCGGTGCTACAACAAACAGGGCGATTACCAATCAGAAAGTCGCACCTTATTGCGCATACCGGCAGATAGCTTGACACACAACGATATGCGACAGCTCTACTATGCTCACTCCTACACACAAGATTCAATGGCCATGGAAACATGGGGGCGACGAATTCTTCAGCAGTATCCTTATGATGCTGACATCATTACATCAGTTGCAGCAGACCTGATGCAGAAGAACAAAATAGATTCGGCTCGACAACTTACAATGCGTTATTTAGAGACTGATACTACCAACTTAAATGTATGGCGACAATACGCCTATTCGTGCTACTTGTTAGGCGATTACGCCGAGGCGCAACGTTCTTATCTCAAGCTCTACCGTAAAGGATGGAAGGGTTTGGAGGTAAGCTTCATACTTGGCGTTTGCTATGGCGAAATGAATGATGCCAACAATGCATACGACCATCTTGTAAGAGCCAACCAAATAAAGAATGGCAGAGACATACTTATACTCAAGTTGCTGGCCAAAAATTGTATGAAAATAGGAATGCCAAAGGAAAGTGCAGAATACATGGAGCAAGCCATCGAACTTTCCGTTCCCGATAGCCTAACATTGTTCGGCATGTATAATGATTTGGCTGAGGCCTACTTCTATCTTCATGACTATGAACATGCCATCTCTGCTTTTCAGAAAGCCTCGAAATGTCAGCCAACAAAAGCCATTACCTATTATAACATAGCCCAGATGTACAGCGGTCTGAAAGATCCAGTCGGTATGGCGAACTACTACAAACTCTTTCTGAAACACTCTTCATCTTTAAAAGATACAGAAGACAATCGTGAAATGATAGAAAAGGCCAAAGCTTTCGTGAAAAACAAAAATAAGCGTTAGCTTTTTTCGACTGCTTCAATCTCTGAAGGCTTTGTGCCGCCACAGGTATAAAGTACAGCGACACCCACTATCCGGACGAAGCTGTGGCTAACATTGACGACAGCAAGGCCGAAAGGCATCTCAAAACCCTGCAAGCGGAAGTCAAGCGAAAACCAAAACCTTTGATGTCCTGACGAATTGGCGATGAATGGCGTCGATATGTAGATAATAGCCCACAATACTAATGTCATTAATACATCTTGTTCAGCGAATGCATTTCAATTCCACGTTGGAGAAATTCCTTCCAAACACCCATGACAAGCCAAGCCTATTCATGATCTTGGCCAAAAAAATTCTCGCAAAGAGCGCTAAGACGCAAAGTCTGTAAGAATATGAAGTCTCTACAAAAAAAGATACGGATGTTTTCAGAAAAAAAAAGATACTCTTAAACTCTTCGCGCTCTAAAAAAACTTTGCGCCTTTGCGTTCTTTGCGTGAGATTTTACATCAACTACTCTGTAACTTGCCTATTCGACGCAACTATGCTGGAAAATATCTTGGACAAAAAAATTCTCGCAAAGAGCGCAAAGACGCAAAGATATTAAAGAGTATGAAGTCTATCAAAAGACTGATTATTCTGTTTTCAGAAAAAGAGATACTCTTAAACTCTTTGCACTCTAAAAAAAACTTTGCGTCTTTGCGTACTTTGCGTGAGATTTATTACATCTACAGCTCTGTAGCTTGCTTATTCGACGCAACTATGCCGGAAAAATATCCTGGATAAAAAGAATTTCTCGCAAAGTACGCTAAGACGCAAAGATATTAAAGAGTATGAAGTCTATCAAAAGACTGATTATTCTGTTTTCAGAAATAAGAGATATTCTTAAACGCTTCGCGTACTAAAAAAAACTTTGCGTCTTTGCGTTCTTTGCGTGAGATTTGATATTCTTAAACTCTTCGCGCACTAAAAAAAACTTGGCGGCTTTGCGTTCTTTGTGTGATATTTGATACTCTTAAACTCTTTGCACTCTAAAAAACTTTGCCTCTTTGCGTACTTGGCGAGATATTTGATATTCTTAAACTCTTTGCATCCTAAAAAAACTTGGCGCCTTTGCGTTCTTTGCGTGAGATTTGATACTCTAAAACTCTTCGCGCTCTAAAAAAACTTGGCGTCTTTGCGTACTTGGCGTGAGATTTGATACTCTAAAACTCTTCGCGCTCTAAAAAAACTTTGCGCCTTTGCGTACTTTGCGTGAGATTTGATACTCTTAAACTCTTCGCACTCTAAAAAAACTTTGCGCCTTTGCGTACTTTGCGTGAGATTTGATACTCTTAAACTCTTCGCACTCTAAAAAAAACTTGGCGTCTTTGCGCTCTTTGCGTGAGATTTGATACTCTTAAACTCTTTGCATCCTAAAAAACTTGGCGTCTTTGCGTTCTTTGCGTGAGATTTAATACTCTTAAACTCTTTGCACACTAAAAAAAACTTGGCGTCTTTGCGTTCTTTGCGTGATATTTGATACTCTTAAACTCTTCGCGCTCTAAAAAAACTTTGCGTCTTTGCGTACTTTGCGTGAGATTTGATATTCTTAAACTCTTTGCACTCTAAAAAAACTTGGCGTCTTTGCGTTCTTTGCGTGAGATTTTACATCAACTACACTGTACCTTGCTTATTGCTGGAACAAGTATCTTGGATAAAAAAATAACCCCTACTCAATCCTGCATATATATCGATTAAGAAGCATTTGAACATAAAAAAAGAACATTTTTCTCTTTTTTTTCGTCAAAAATAACGTTTTTAACGAATTTTGTTGTATATTTGCAAAACCGAGTTAAACATACTATTATTAATTAAAGCATCAAAAATCTATGAAAATAATGAAACCATGGTTGTTTGCAGCAACTGTAATTTGTAGTTTTGCAATATTGACGAGTTGTGAAAAGGCTCGCGCACAAGATGACAATCCCGTACAACAGGTATCGAGCCAAGAACTGATACGTACCTCACAGAGTTGGGATGGCGTAGAACTGCCCGACTATTTCCAGGGACGCCCCGAACTCGTTGCCGTTAAATATGTATTCCCTGCTGGTAAAAAACTGGGATGGCATCATCACCCAGTGATGAACTATGGCATTCTAGTGCAGGGCGAACTAACCATTATCGGACAGGATGGCAAGGAGAAAGTCGTGCACGAGGGTGAAGCTGTCGTAGAGATGGTAAATACGATACACCACGGTGAAAACCGTGGAAACAAACCGGTTATTCTTTATATGTTCTATCTCTCACAGAAGGGACAACAACTCGCCGTACAACATCCTGAAATACCATTAGAATAAATATCATGACTAAGAAAACACTATGGATGCCTGTCGTCATCCTTCTCCTCTACGGTGCATGTATGCTTGCAATCTGCCAGAGCTGCAAAGATAAGGCACAAGTAAAGGTTGCTTCGACAGAAGACAACAGTCAGTTTGTGACGCTCACAGATGTCGTGCCTGATGCGATTCTGGAGATACGTTACTTCGGCACGTACAACTTTGTGGGTAGTCGTATCGATGGCTACGAAGAACCGACAGCGCTGCTCACCCGACAGGCGGCGGACAGTCTGAAAGCGGTCAGCGATGACCTGATCAAACAGGGTTATCGCTTGAAAATATTTGATGCTTACCGCCCACAGAAAGCTGTCGATCACTTCGTGCGTTGGGCCGAAAATGTCAACGATACTCTGATGAAGAGTTACTTCTATCCTGACCTCGATAAGAGCGTACTCTTTCCGCGAGAATATATCTGCTTGAAGAGTGGACATACCCGTGGCAGTACCCTCGACCTGACCCTCTTTGATATGAAAACAGAGAAAGAAGTGGATATGGGTGGTACCTTCGACTGGTTTGGTCCGGAAAGTCATCCCGACTTCTGTGGCAATCCTGAAACAGGACAGTATACCGGTAATAACTCCAAGAGTCCGGCTCAACCGAAACGTAGCATTACCCCAGAACAGTTTCAGCATCGTATGATCCTTCGTCGGGCGATGATGCGCCACGGCTTCAAACCGTTTGATACGGAATGGTGGCATTTTACCCTAAAAAACGAACCATTCCCGAATACGTATTTCACTTTCCCGGTGAAGCAAATCAAAAAATAATTCAAAGACGTTATAAACCTATAGAATTGTTATGATGAAACTGACAAGATCTGGGATGATCGCTTTCTTCCTTGTCTGCAGCACAGGCGTGCTGACATCGTGCAGCAAGGACGACGACAACAGCATGGTTAATCCTCAGCCGAAGGAGTACTTCACGCTGTGGAACTCGTGTGAGGCGCTGACGGCCTTGCAAGACTATGTGAAGGATGTGACTGACCCTACCTCGAAGAACTTTATCCGTGAGGAAGACCGCATTGCCACGTTCGACATGGACGGCACGTTCATCGGCGAACTCTACCCTTCGTATTTCGAATATAACCTGCTGGAGCACAGAGGCCTGGACGATACAGCCTACGAGGCACCGAAAGAGGTGATGGAAACGGCTCAGGAGATTCGCGACTTCGTGCGGACGGGTAAGAAACTGCCTGATCAGTTTGACTTGAAACATGCCTATGCTGCCGCTAAGGCTTATAGTGGCATGACACTGGCTGAGTTTTATCAATACGTGAAGAACTACGCCCAACAGCCTGCCAACGGATTCACGGGCATGACTTACGCACAGAGTTTCTATAAACCGATGCTTGAGGTTTTCAACTATCTCAAGGCCAATGGGTTCACGTATTACGTGGTCACGGGTACTGACCGCTTCATCAGTCGTGCCCTGGTCGAGGCTATCGGCATCGAACCCAACCGGGTCATCGGTATGGATGTGAAACTGCATTCTACCAGTCAGGGCACTGCGGAAGGGGTGAACTATACGATAGGCCGCGAGGAGGATCTGGTACGCACCGACGAACTCATCATCAAGAACCTGAAGACGAATAAGGTGTTGCAGATTTCCCAGGAGATCGGCAAGGTGCCTGTACTCTCGTTTGGCAACAGCGGGGGCGACGCTGCCATGCACAACTATGCATTGGGGAATACAAAGTATAAGACGGCGGCTTTCATGCTGATTGCCGATGATGACCAGCGCGACCATGCCGACCGGGACAAAGCGCTCAGATTGGCTGAACAGTGGCGTGCAGCCGGCTACCATGTCATCTCTATGCGGGATGACTTCAAGACCATCTATGGCAACGGTGTGGTGAAGACCGACTTCACGTTCCCTGTCGATACCCGTGCCCTCACGGAGTGGCAGGCTGGTCGCACCGTCAGTCAGGCTGATGTGGATGCTTTCGGCGGTATCGACAAGTGCTTTGCTGCAGAACCTATTCCCGACGGTGTGTGGGCTCGGATGCAGGGCAAAACCTACAAGGAGAATCCTTACATCGGCCGGGATGACTTGCGCCATATCCGCGCACTGCACTGGGACTACGATCAGCAGATGCACATCGGCGAGATGGTGTGCAACAAGCAGATTGCCGATCGTCTCGTAACCATCCTGCGCCAGTTGTTTGAGGCGAAGTATCCTATCCAGCGGATGCTCCTACCCGACGTGTATAATGCGGACGACGAGACTCAGATGCGAGACAATAACTCATCGTGCTTCTGCTACCGTAACATTTCCGCCTCCAGTACGCTGTCGAAGCATGCCCGTGGACTGGCTGTGGATATCAACACGCTCTATAATCCTTACATCAAAACCCTTTCCAGCGGTACGCTTCTCATCGAACCTGCTACGGGTGAACCGTACTGCGACCGTTCGTGGGACTTCCCGTACAAGATTACCCACGATGACCTCTGCTTCAAACTCTTCACTGAGGCGGGCTTCGAATGGGGCGGTGACTGGACCTCCGTCAAGGATTATCAACATTTTGAGTTCGTCGAGTAACACGACGACACTATCTATTCCATAAGCAGCAGATGAAAAGATATAAACTTTGGGTTCTTACCGTATGGCTGGTTCTGGGCAGTTTATCTGCCCTGGCCTCCTGTACGAATTCCGATAATTGGGTGCACGATCAGGAGGGTACTGACGTACCACGCACCGGGAAGATTGCTCAGATCGTGGAGCGTGGCAAGTTGCTGGTGGGAACAACGGGCGACTATCGCCCGTTGTCATACCGCGAGGCTGAGGGCAACTACTGGGGCTTCGGCATTGAGATGGCTGAAAAAATAGCGCAGCGTATAGGCGTGGACATCACATTCGTGCCAACCTCATGGCCTACCCTTTCTGCCGACGTGATGGCTGATCCGCAGACCTTCGACTTCGCTATCGGGGGCATCACCATTACGGATACCCGGAAGACTGCCATGCTGATGAGCGATGGTTATCTATGCAATGGCAAAACTATTCTGTGCCGTGCCGGCGATGCCCAGCGGTTTCAGTCGTTGGCTGATATCGACAAGCCCGAAGTGTGCGTGATGGTAAATCCGGGCGGACTCAACGAGAAATTTGCCCGGGAGCAGCTGTCGCACGCTACAATCGTCGTGTATCCGCAGAACGAGGAAATACCTTCGCAGGTGGCGGAGGGCCATGCCGATGTGATGATTACTGAAATCACGGAGGCTCCCTGGTATGTGCAGAACGACACACGACTTGCTGCCCCTTTGCTCAGTACTCCCTTTACGCACGGTGAAATCGGTGTGCTGATGCGTAAGGGACAGGACGATCTCCTGGCACTGGTGAATGCTGTCATTGCCCAGATGAAAGCGGATGGCAGTTTGCGAAAGCTCCATGAGAAGTACGGCCTCGTGTATGGATACAATCGCCCGGAGGAACACTCGAAATAACCCAACTTACACCACACGGAGAAAATACGTGAGTTTGCAGGGATGCACAAAATGACGGCTCAACCGATGATACAGAAACACCAGATTGTGCGATTTTTCGGGTTCTAAATACGGCAGGATGTCGTCTCGTAGACTCAACAGAAAATTTCGGTGAAAATATTTCGTATACAGACCGTCTTTATCGTTGATAAACTGCACCAGCATTTTGCCCTGACAGGATACGAGCTTGATATGCTGCCGGAAGTCTCGCCGATAATTGTCGCATATCAGTTGGTGTCTTCTGGGTTCAGCCATACTGAGCAGTTCTGCCAGCAATGGGTCATCGGTTATAGGCTTCGAGGCGCTGCCTGTGGCACACTCAGCAGGATAACGCTCTGCTGCAGCCGTCTCTCCCAGCATCGGTCTGAGCATCCTTTCGATTTCATGCATCTTGCGCAATGCTTCTTCTATCATTCTGCTATTTTTCATTTCCAAAGCCATTGTAATACAACAGCAG
>Ga0247611_10002763_pt1 | contig 27307 bp, 51 predicted proteins | sample 177DNAGHGhighgp2_FD_192422 | JGI IMG/M metagenome (GOLD analysis project Ga0247611, IMG submission 192422) | Sheep rumen microbial communities from Palmerston North, Manawatu-Wanganui, New Zealand - 1770 DNA GHGhigh gp2 | ecosystem: Host-associated > Mammals > Digestive system > Stomach > Rumen... | reverse complement strand
AGTTTTTTCAACAAATTCTATACTTTTATCAATATTTTCTTCAGTTGCATAATGAGCAGTAAAAATCATAAGTCCTGTGCGAGTATCTGGAATAAAAGAATTAATAACTAATAAACAAATTATTATAATACATAATTTTTTAACGCAACTTTTTTTCATATATTCAATCCATTCTTCTGTTGTTTCAATCATAATGTATCGTTCTAAGGCAATTCCCGCTACACAAAGAAAAATAGCAAAAGATGTAAAATCAATTACATCTTTAATTGTATCTAATCTTGAAATTAAATAAATAGCCCATGGATTAATAATAGGTGTCATTTTTAAATCTCCTTTTAATTATTTATTAAATATTATTTTTTTCTCTCCAACAGTCTAAACAATAAGTTCTAATATATTTATACATATTCCACTCGCTCAACCAATTATAGTATTGCATATGATGTAAGTCATTCTTGCTATAAACCTGCTCTATTATATAAGGTTCTAGCCAAAACACGCTTCCACAACAATCACATACTTTTGGTAAAAGAGCAAATTTATGATTCGTAAAAGTAAAGTTATAATTTTGTATTGGTTTTAATTGCCTTTTATAAAGCTGAGATTCAAGTTCAAGTTCCAAAAGCCTATTTTTTAGATACTGTTCTTTTTCTATTTTTAAAGATTGATATTCGTCCCATTCTTTTAGTGTTATTTTAATTTTCTTATGTTTCTTTTCTCCCATGCTTATCTCCTTAAATAAATAAAGGAAGAAAGATAAAAGCAATATGCTGTTGTCTTTCTTCCTTTCGAAGTATATCTTATTATAGCATTATAATTTATTCATGTCAAGTATGATTTTTAGAATATTCATCAAATTCTTCTTGATTAATAGGTAACGTAAGAATCCTTTTAATAGAACCTATTGCCCAATGAATATCATTCTGTTCACAATTATTATCATTTCTGTCTTCACTCCAAAGAATAAGACAATGTTTGCACATTTCTCTGGTCATATAAATATTAATTTTTTTATCTTTATTAATATAATCAACACAATTTTGTGGACTTTGATAACCAAGATTAGCTTGAAGAGCATATTCACATAAATAGCAATTATTTACTGGATTTTCACCTTTTTCTTCGCACCAATTTTTTTTAAAATATTTTCTAAAAACAAATGAATCACTATCATATTTTATTCGTTCAATATCCTCAACTTTTGCCATTGCATTCCACATTTCATAATGTTTTTTTAATGCAATATCTGGAGTTAGTTCTTTCATAATTACCTCTATTAATTATTCATAAGATAATAATCTGCTGTTCTCTTTTTTGTACCAAATCTATCTTGACAAGGAATTAACTTAGTCGTAATGTTAAGCCCATCTTTTTTAATATCATGAATGATTGCCGCAAGTCTAGTAATTCCATAAGCGTCTTCTGCTTCTTGTCTTTCAATATGTCCGAACTGTCTAAGATGTTCTACAACTGCTTCACGCTGAGAATTAATGTTAGTTGTATTAATTTTATTCATATCAAATCTCCTTTATAATTAATTTACTTTCTTGTATTCCAATCTTCAATTGTTTTAGCCATTAAATTTAATACATTTAAAAAATTAGCTTCTTTCCACATAATAGAATTATATTTTGATACATCACAAGTTGCACATGCAACCTTAGCTTGTATTCTAGGAGGTCTAGTATCACATAATGAATCATTAATTTGACTAATCATAGTGTAAGGTTGTTCTCCACAAAAAGGACAAGGTTTAGTTTTAAAAACTATAAGTTCTAAAACTGGTTTTACCGATTCATAATTTGAACCATCTAGTTTATAATAAGTTAGGGGTATATATTTTTGATGCTCTTCATCACCTTTCCCGCCTAATTGAGGAATTTCAATTTTATCTTTAAAAAGAATTGAATGACCAATTTCCATATTTATTATTCATTCCTTTCTATGATTAAATACTCTGCTGTAAAAAAACAGCAGAGTATTTAATTTTATTATTTAAAGCAGACCTTTTAATTCATCAAGTACGATTTCAACAGCTTCCTGTTGACGAGGAGTACACTGAGAAACTAATGCACCTTTACCAAGAACAGATTCTACCACTTCTGTAATCTTCTCTTTAGACCCATATTTTTCTACTACTTTAGCACCAACTTCTTGAATTTCATTCATAACATCTTCAAAGTTACGCTTTCCAGTTTCAAATATGGCATTTCTTTCTTCGTTAGAAATACCCTTGATACCTTCAGCTTTTTCCTGTCTTTCAATAGCCGTATAATATGCTTTAACAAGATTTTCAGCAGTAAAGTCTTCAATAACAGGGTCAAAATATTCGTTCCGAGTTCTTGCAAAGCAATAATCACAATCTACCAGTACAAGAGAAGAATGAATAGAACGTCCATTTTCGTCTACGCCATTTCCTTTTACACAACCGATAATATCACTATGATTAAGAATAATGGGAAGCATTCTCTTAGCATCACCGACAGGATAAAATTTACCATTATCGTCTTTAATTGCGTGAAGAATGAATACTACACAAAATCCAGAGCCAATAATTTTAAGAATCTCAGATTCCCATTCATCTTTTAAATCTTTCCAAAGACCGTATCCACCATTACCCTCTTTAATCTTATTTACACCTTCTGTATTTGCTACATACTTTTCACAATATGAATACAATACTTCAAGTTCATCAAGGATTAGAGTTTGGAATTTTTCATGAAGTACTTCGAAGTTTTTGGGATTACAAAAAACTTTATTAAATTTCTTAAAATCACTCCATGACATAATAGGTTGAATAGGTACATTATTAAGACCAGATACACCAGACTTACCAAAAGCTAAATAATAAGGTTTTTCCATATTTGTTGCTACAGGTGTCTTACCCAAACCGCCAAGTCCATAAATACAAATTGGAAGACCATCTGTAGTTTTTGATACCCTAGATAATGGAGGATTCATAAGTGCTTCAAGCGAAAAATCAGCTACTTTCTTTTTATCTTCTGCCATAATTGTTTCTCCTTATCGTTATTTAATTTTTATTTATTATTATTTCTAATTTATATATTTATCATTCAAAGTCATCATCTGGAATACAAACATTTTCCCATTTTTTATAAACATCTAAATAGGTTTCATATTTATCTCCGTTATAAGTTACTTCATAATATACTCCATCTGGAACGGTTGTACTTACTAAGGCTTTCCAATTTTGAAGAGTCTTACAAAACCAAACAATAAAAACATCATCTTTGGTTATATCTTCATAAACTGAAAATTCATTATTTTTATTAAAATAATCAACAACTACTTCTTTAGCCTTATTCATAAATCTATCATTTAGATTAGTTACTGCCATTTATTATCTCCTATTAAGATAAACATAGGACACCATTACTGATGCCCTATATTCATCTATTTAATATATTAGCTAATATGAAAATTCAAGTTAAATATTAAGATTAAGAGTTCTACCAGAATGTTTTGCACCAGAAGGTCTATTATTACCTACATTCTTATTTGCTCCCGCCTTTTCAGCTTCAATCTGATTTTCTCTTTCTTGAATAGCTTTCTTGATTGTTTCTGCATCATAAGCCCAAGGATAACCGTTGCTTCCGACTTCCCCTTCATCTCCATCTTCCTTAGTTTCGTAAATAGCAGAACAACCAGTAATTCTAAGTTCGTTTGTATAAGTAACCTTTCGTCCTGTCTTAGACTGACCGATTAAAGCACCACGAGCCTCTTCATGTCTTTCATTAATAATATCTGTATAGAACGTAACAGTCTGACCAACTTCAAGTTCATTTTCAATAGCATCAGCTAAATCTTCATCAGCTACAAGTTCAATAGGTTCAATTCCATTGAAGGTAGGGAACCATCCCTTAACAATAAGTCTGCCAGTTTCTTCAATATCATCTCCGACTCTCTTAGTTTCTGGAACAAAAGCGGAAATATAAAGTTCAATATCCATACAAGCCATAGGGGCTTTATTCTTGTTCTTTTCACGATTCATGAAATTAGTCTGAAATGCGATAATTTCATTTCCAGAATTTGCACTTCTATAAGGATTAATTGAACCACCAGAAATAGTTACGTAATCAGCATTTTCTGCTCCAACATCAGCAATAGATTTATATTCTTCCATAACAGTTTTAATGCCGGGATATGTTCTAGATTCCAAACCCTTCTTAGTTTTAGATGATGCTCTAATACCAAATCTTACGGAATTTGTGTCAGAAGTTGTAATAACAACATAACCTACGATTCTATCATTGTTATTCTCATCTTTTTCTTTCTTCAAATCCATTTCAGCAAGTGTTCCTGTACATACTACTCTACTATTTGCTTGTCGTAAATTTGTCTTTTCACTAATTACAGTTGCCATAATTTTGTTTCTCCTTTTTAGTATTTAATTTATGTATATTTTAATATATTTAAAAGCTTTTGTCAAGCTTTATTTACCATCATCAATATTAGGAACAACACCGCTTCTACGAATAGCTTCTGCCATTTCATTGATTCTCTGTTCAGATTCACGCTTTGCTTTTCTTTCTTCTGCTCTGCGCTTCTTTTCAATAAAACGCTGTTCCTTTTCTTTCTTTTTCGCTTCTTCTTTCTTAGCCTTTTCTTCAGCCTTAATGCGTCTTTCCATTACTTTAATCGCATGATTTACAAGTTTATTATAAATACTTGTTCCACGACCCTTGCATAAACTATTTACAGCGACAAGACCACCTTCAAGAATCTTCTTAAAAAGACAAATAGAAATACCTTGTTCAAGATTAAACGTATCATTTGGCGAACAAATAGCTTTCTGCTTCGTATTATCTGCAAACTTAATTTCTACACCGATTACTTCACCTTTATTAATAATATGCCGAACATCTGAAATTTCTGGCATAATATAAACTGAATTCTTTACACTTTCTCCATATTTAATAATTTTAAATTTATTATTATATGGTAGTACATTATAAAACATTCTAGGCTGTTTCTTAGTTTCTGTCACTTTTTTATCCTCACTTTCTTTATCTGACTTTTCAATAGCATTTTTAATTGCGTCAATAGTTACTGTATTACCATTTCTATCTATATGTAAAGGACGTAAAACGTTTACTTTCATTGTAACAGTATTTGCAGGTAGATTATCTGTATTAATTGTAATAGTATCTGTACTTGTAGTAGAGTATTTATATGAAAAATAAGTATCTGGAGTAACTGTAACACTCTTTACTGCCCCAGAATCACTAATAATTGGTTCCAATGCTCTATCATTAATCCATACCGTCTCAGGACTGGCTTTTAAAGTACAATCACACCAACTTTTTGGGTCACTTATTAAATCTGTTATTAGTGCCATAATTTATAATTCCTACTTTCTCATTTATTTATAATACCTTTCATCGTAATTTAAATTACAACAAGGTTCATATTTAATCACTTGTATTTTACCGCAGAAAGGACATTCTATTAACTTGACGCTTTCTGTACCAGATTCATCCCACCATATTTTAGGTTTAGATGATTTATCAATCTTTGATTCACAATATTTACATTCCACCTCATAGTTAACCTCCTTCCCTTGGTATTGAAGTGCTTTTTAATTTGTTTTTGTTTTATTAATTCTTTAACAACTTGTTTGTACAGATTGTACAAACTTCTTTTTATCATGTAATAAACAAAAGTTTAAGTACATCCAGTGGGACTTGAACCCACACGACTCAAGGTCAACGGATTTTAAGTCCGTAGCGTCTGCCAATTCCGCCATGGATGCTTATGTCAAATGTCTTACTTCATTTAACAATATTTATATTAACACATCAACAACCATTTGTCAAGTATTAATATTTATTTTATTCAACTTAAATTTAAACTTTTTCAAACCACTTAATAGCATTCATAAAATGAATTCCTGTATATGCTGTTTCTTTATCAAAACTAGTAATCAACATATTTCCATCATGTCCTTGTACTGTTCCAATTTTATCTTTATAGTCTCCAGTAAGAACTAGAATTCTATCTCCTATTCTAAAATCCATTGGTTTCTTATTTTTATTAATCATATTTAATTCCTTTCTTTTTATTTAAAAATATTTTTCACTATTTATTATCAACTCCAGTTTTCATCTTATTAAGAAAATCAATTGTTTCATATATATCTGTATTCGTATAATCAAGATAATAATTATCTGGAGTTTTTACTTCATAATGGAATCTTCCTCTAAAATGATTCATAACACAAATTAGTTTCCATCCTTCATCTTCCATAACGACATATTCATCATCTTCATGCCAAACAACATATTCTTTCTTCATTTTTCTAATAACCAATCCAACTCTTCAATAATATCTGTTAAATCTTTATCTGTTTTTACATCAAGGTCTGCTGTTCTTTCATAAAGAGTCTTTTCATTTAGTTCATTAACAAAGTCTCCAATTTCAAGAAATCTATATCCCCAATCAATATACTCACGGTATGTTTGTGTATTAGTTGAATTAGGTTCTACATCACAAATTCGTTTATCTAAATCTTCTCTCTTCATTATTTTTCTCCTAGTAATATAGTATCCAATTTGGTTAGTCTTTTGGTTTTACTATCCAAATTGGATACCAGAATTATAATAGCCATATTTATTGCTACCAAGCACCCCCAAGAGTCGAACTGGAAGTAGTCAGAATCGAACTGAACTGTCACTATAGCACAAGACCGTCTTGCATGGATATTACAAATTGGAGTGACAGGAGTTGCACCTGCGGCCTCATGACCCCAAATCAAGCGTTCTACTAACTGAACTACACCCCAAAATTATTTAAACATATTTCCAATTTCCCCAAGAAGAAAATCTCCAATAAGGTCTTCCGATACTATCCCGACCGCCTGTCACATATGAATATCCTAACGAAAAACAAAAAGTTTCTATGTCTAGATTTTCATCTTTTAATTTTTGTGGGTCTTTAGACTTCGTATAATAGTGAACAAAGCCATAATAATTTCTCCATGCCTCTTGTATACTTCTCTTGTCAAAACAATGTGCTACTTTCAAATCATTAAGTCGTTTATCTTCTGGCGGTTTGTTTCTAAGCATTTATATACCTCTTTGTTTATTTAACTTTTAACCAATATAAGAAATTTTAACCAATCTGGAAGGTCTGAATTAATAAGTTTGATGCAAGCCAAAGTATTAAAGATTGCAATAAAAATAATTATAATTAAAATTATAATATAGCTAATACAATGAATGATAAATCTTCTTTTTTCTCTTTTCCTTAATTCTTCAAAATAATTATTCATTATATACCTTTCTTAATTAAAAAAATAATCTTCGCAGAGAGATTCGAACTCTCGACAACTTGATTAAAAGTCAAGTACTCTGCCAACTGAGTTATGCGAAGAAACCTGTTTTCTTGGTGAACTTATCTGATGCAGAAAACAGTAAAGATTAACCAAATTCTTACATTATCGTAGTTAAAAGAATCAAATATTACACGGATAGAGTAAGTTACACATTCCTATCACTGGAGGCACAGGAAGGAGAGGAATCGAACCCCTATTTTTGGTTTTGGAGACCATTGTACTACCATTGTACTACCAACCTAAATTAAAAGTGAAACAGCAGGATTCGAACCTGCATCTACGGATTAAGAATCACCAGTCTGTACACAACTGCGTTGTTCTACCAATTAAACTATGTTTCCATATATAGATAATTTGATAAGGATTTACACCTTATATGAAATTCATTGTAACGACTTTTACCTACATACTCGACCTATGTCTGTACTTTCGGGGAATTTCCTATCTTTACTCGTCTACTTATTCCGACACAAATTATCTATAATAATGGTTCGGTAGGGATTCGCACCCTACATGAACGTCTTTCCTGTACACGTTCTCTTCCATGTGTCTACCATTTTCCACCACAAACCATGATATTTTTTTCTGTCTTTTATCATGACCTCCAACACCCACGTTTGGAAAATATATATAGGTTTAATAAGTTGCCTATCCAACTGATTATAGATAATCATCTATAAAATCGGGCGTGTGAGAATCGGACTCACCCTCTTTGGTTTATAAGACCACTGCATTAACCTACTATGCTAACGCCCACTATAATAATAGATATACGGAATTTTTATCGTGCTGTTGTTTTCCATGTCATGACATAGCTTTCACAAATTCTCTTCCACGCTGTCAATATCTATTATTTATCTTGATGGGACAAGGTTTTCTGTCTCTTGCCCGACTTTCTGACCCTTACGTTCAGCATAAATTAAATCAACATACAAACTTTCCATCATAAGTGTGTTGAAAAGCGGGGACATTCGGACTTGAACCGAAACACCGATTACTCGATTACTATTAGTTTTCAAGACTAATGCCTTACCAATTAGGCTTATATCCCCATAATTCACTCTAGGTTATTGTTAACAACTACTTACATGGTTTAACCAAAGCCTAGCGCCATCAGAAAGGAGCCGCAGAAGAATAGATACGGCAAACGGTCTGTGAAGGACTTGAACCTTCGACCCCATGTTTAACAGACATGTGTTACTACCAACTGAACTAACAGACCATTTTATTTTTTATTTAAAAATATTTTTAACAGGTAATAAAGGAGACTTTACGTTTTTTGCAGGATTGTTTGATTTAGTTTCTTTATTTTTCATCCAATCATCTAATTCTTTTTGACATTCATTACATAGGTCTAAAGAACAAATAGAATATGATTCTGTTTCACGAATTGTATATTTACCGTGTTTTCTAAAACCATCACAAAGTTGACCACATCTATCACAATAATGTTTAGTCATTATTATCTCCTTTTACTTTTTCAATAAAATAATCAGCCCAATATTTCCATTCATCATCAGAACCACCATAAAAAGCTTTAATTGAAATTTCTTCCATATCAATGTTTTCATCTAATTCAAAATTCTTTTTAGAAATATATTTGCAAGCTTCAATAAATGCTTTAATTATAAGTTGCTCTTGTGTCATATTTAATCTTTTTATCTCCATTATTATAGCGTTATAATTAGTTTATGTCTAATTATTTATCTAAGTGGGTAGAGTTGGAATTGCACCAACGGTGTTTCTTTGTGGGGGATTTACAATCCCTTGCCCTCGCTACTAGGCATATCTACCCATAAACGCTAGAAATAGGATTCGAACCTATGAGCCGTATTTAATTACGACTGCTTGATTAGCAATCAAGTGCATTCAACCACTCTGCCATTCTAGCACATAGCCCATTAATGACTGCTACGGGACGAAACCAAGGCTTAAAAATGTCTAACAGCACAGAACCTTCTTCGTAGATTCTATATTCGTTAAGTGGGTGCTCTTATGTCACCCTATAAATAATAACCAATAATTAATAGTAAGAATAATAATAAATAATCCTTAACCAATAATCATTAGTTAATAACAAGTAATCAATAACTAGCTTACGTTTTGCATTCTTATTTCTCTAATTTATCACTAAACCAATTTCTTTAATAAGAACCGCAAAACAACCCTAATTTTTTTTGTAAAAATGGATTACCAGTCCATTGCTTTGCATAGATTTCAAATATCTATATAAGCTTACTTGTTAACGGATTTATTTAACTTATTTACTTCATTCTAATCCGTTCAAAAGAAAGAAGAGACATTTATTTATGGCTTTCGTCATTAATGGGCCATATATATTAAAAGGACTAGCCTCTATTAATATTCAATTGTAATTGTGTGAGTTGCATTTGCAATCTGAATTGCAGAATCAACCTTTGCTTCAAAGGTATCAATTTCAGACTGAAGTTCTGTGATAACTGCCTTTACATTAACAGGGTCAATCAGAATAAACTGATTGTTTTCCTTATATGTAGTAATGAATCTTTCCATTTCTACAGCATCGGCCTTATCCTTAGAACCAAAGCTTGCAGTTGCAAGTCTTTCAGCAGTAGCACCAAGCTTAGAATCTGAATTTTCCATTGTTACCTTATTTACAGCACTCTGATACTGCTTATTCAGAGTATTAACAATAGTCTGCTTCAGAGGCATTCCGTATTCCTTCATATAAATTGCTTCTGCAATTGTATATTCCTTGTCACCTACGGTAATCTTCTGACTTGCGTTGTAAGTAGCAATTGCCGCTTTCATTGCAGTAAGTCTAGCCCAAAGGTCTGTAACAGACTGAAAATCTGCCTTTGCCTGTGCATTAAACTTTTCGGGTTCAATACCATTAATCTTAGTAGCATTCTTTCTATTGGCTGTTACTACATCCATTCCAAGAAGAGTAGATGTGATTCTCTTACCCGCTACCTTAATTTCTGAAAGTGCTTCGTGTACTGTCATTGTCTCTGTCTTCATAGTTTTTCTCCTTTAATTTATTTTATAATTAATATTTTAAGCAGTCGGTACGGGACTCGAACCCATACTCCAAGGATGAAAACCTTGTGTCTTAGCCTTTTGACTAACCGACCAAAAGCAGGGCTAGTTGGATTTGAACCAACGAATGCAGCAGTCAAAGTGCTGTGCCTTACCTCTTGGCGATAGCCCTGTATTTATCTTACTCTGTTATGTTAACATAAATAAATTATTTTGTCAAGTACTTTTTTATCTTTTTTCTATGACTTTGAAATATGTACTTTTTTTATTCCTCTGTTATTTACTTGCTTAGTATAGCATTATAATTTATGTATGTCAAGTGCTATTTTTATTTTTTCCCATTATCTCTTGATATTTTTTCTAATTTCTTCTTTTGTTCAATTTGCTTTAATCTTTCTTTAGCTCCATTTAAATCAGTAAACAGATTAACTCCATATTCCTCAAGAGTAACAAAAGGAAAATTAGGAAAACATATAAAAACATGTGTCTTTTCATATTTAAGTATTTGAATTTGTGTAACAATTAATGAATAAATACCATCTTCCTTTACATAATAAACTCTATCATATGGTTCAAATGGAAGTTCAAATTTAAAAGATGCCATTTAATTAATCTCTCTTTCTTCTAATACGAATATCATTAGGATTAACATCATGCCATTTATCAGTAAGACGACTAAAGAATTGAAATGTCCAACCATTAATTTTTAATTCTTTAATTAATTCTTCAGTTCTTTTTATACATTCAGAATTTTGTATTTCTTCTCGTTCTCTTCTATTTCTAGCGATTATTTCCATTGCCCTTTTAAAAGATTTATCTGATAATCCAGATAAATAATGTATAGCATCTGCATCTCTCATTTCAATAAGACCCATTTTAATCTCCTTTAATCTAAATTATATCCGTTATAACATATAATGATACCTAATATTAAAGCCATAATACTGCTTATGCCATAACCTATTAATATTTCTTTTAAAGTAATAATTAACGTGGACTCCATATTATTGCTCCTATAAAGACACCTAATAATATTCCTAAACAATATCCACTAAGCCAATTCATTTTATCTCCCTTTTATTTTATTTCCACATTATATAGTGGAATGGACACGGTTTCCGCTTCTTCAGCGTCCTCGTCTTAAAACTACTCTCCACCGTCCGAGTCTGCACCTTTAATTCCATCCACAAAATTCCACCGCAAGACAGCATTTTCTTGCTATACCACTTTCGTAGGTACTATCACGCCTTTTAACTATTGTTAACTATAGTCAATCGGACTAAAAGCGTTAGGTAGATAATAAGAAAGGAAAGACTTATCTACCCTCTGGAACTCCCCCAGACCCTCAGATTTCTCTGATTCGAACCTAGCTTTCCGAAAGCTACAAAAACCTTGACAACCGAAAAGGAGGATGTATCATTGAACAATTATATTATAGCAAATTCATAACCAGTTGTCAAGTGGTATATTTAATTTTTTTATGTTAGTTTTTGTTTAAGTTGTTGTTTCCGTTAATCGGTTACAACAACTCTTTGCTAACTGTTATGTAAATATATTAGCATACATAAATTATTTTGTCAAGTGTTTTTTAAACATTTTCTCCAATTATAATATAGTTATTACTATTATCAGTATATATTCTAATTACCTTTACACCTTCCTGTGCAAGGTAATCATAATAGCTTACTTTTGTTTCTTCATAAAATCGAATATCAATACTATCATTTCCTTGTAAAATACTGATAAGACCATTTTTAGGAGAAGCAAAAATTTCATAGTTTTCTTTATTAAAATAAAATATTGATACTCCTATTTTGGCTATACAAAATGAAACATAAAAATCTTTACCTTCTTCTTCACATTTGGTTAAAAAATTTGATACTGTTTTAAAACTGTTTTCCATACACAACCCTCATTTGATTATTATTTATAGAACCTTTGTTTGTATTTACCTTAACATACAAACAAACGTTTGTCAATACATATATTATTATTTTTTATTTCTAATTTATTTATATTTATGCAAAAAGGATTTGGTCTTTTCAGACCAAAAAATCCTTTACTTTCAAGTAAAACTGGCTACGAACGATATGTTTACTGTATTGCTCTTCCAATTCTTCAACATAAGAAGAGTATAAATATTCTTTGCCTGTCATTTTAAGCTGTTTCGCTCGTTCGTTAATCATATCAATCATTCCAGACTCAATCAAAGCATTTGCTTTCATCCAGTCATAAATTCCTAAATATTTGAAAGAACGAACCAGTTTATTATAAATTCTAATTCCTTTCTGATGTTCGTCCACATCTTCTCTAATATTCGGGTATTCTTTAATAATGGTTGGAGCAGGTTTGAAAGACATTTTTTTACTCATGGTATTCGTAATGGAATAGTATTCCATTGCTTCATTACAGTCTTTGGCGTATTCAATTAGTTTATCACTAATCTGAATCCGTCTATCTGAATAAAGATAAATAGTGTTTCCACTTATATCTTCCATTTTTGCATGACGAAAATCAGAATAATTAGGATTATACAATCCTTCGAACGTCCCTAATAAAACAAACTGGTCACTGGAATTCGGAAGTTCTTCACACCAACTGATTACCTGTTTTCTGCTTACAATCCTTCTTGCAGAAGTAATCTTATTAACATAGTCCATCAATTTCTCTTTACTGAATTCTAAGAAATGATTCTGACAATCGGCTACAAGATTCTCCTGTAAACACCACTGGACATAAAGGCTGTAAGCATTATTTAAAACATAAAGATAATCAATTGCTCCAACATTTAAAGTTTTATAAAAGTTTTCAATTTCATAGAAAGTAAAATCATATAAGTCTTTACCCAACTGCTCTTCAAATGTTTCGCTTTTAGAAAAAATTCTGTTTAAAAAATTATATGGAAGAACAGTCGTTTCATTTCTTTCTGCTATATATCTGGCTTTAACTTCTGTGTTGTACATGGCGTATCTCCTTTTCTATGTGATTTTAATAGTGGTTTTTTAACTGATTTCTGTATTAGAATCACTTAGTCGATAACTTATTCACCTAACTTATCAATGGCATTTAACATGCTTTTTTTAGGTATTTTAACCGTAAACACTCTCTTGTCCAATTCATCAGCTTTAGCCAGTGTGTTATTTATCTTGTTGTATAAATCGGCTGTAGAATCATATTCATTTTCCGCTTTAGAAATAAGATAAAGTATAATCATTAATTCTTTAAAATTGAATTTTTTGGTTAACCAATCATTGTTATGTTCAGTCAAGTAATTTAACTTATCTCTTAATTCCTTTTCGGTTTTAATGACCTCTGGAGTACCGCTATCCCGATTCGGCAATTTGAAATAAATAAATTCTACAATAGAAGCAAATTCACCAAAATCAATATTACCTTCGTTTCTCTGAATCTTTCCTTTAAGATTAAACATTATATCTCTGTTTAATCTTTCTGTCACAAGATTAGCCGGACTATTCATATTCATAGACTTAGAATCAAGTCTAGACATTTTAGTTTTCTGGTCTTCTTGGAAGATAAACTGTTTAATTCTACTTTCATCAAAAGTAATCAACCTTAATTCCATCGGATAGTTAAAGCTAGGATTAAAATCTTTCTCTTGACACATAGCAATATATCTATGGTATCCATCAGAAATATCAAAATGGTCAAGATTATTGATGACTAGGGTATTGTCTTTTTCATTATAAAAATAATCAGCATCTTCGGGAATGTTTAAAGTAATTGTGTTGGGGATATAAGTTTCGTTATTAAGACTGCTTCTTATTTCGCTTATAGCTGTTTTATTCAAAGCAATCTTATATAATGTCTTTTCCCCTCTGACAATCTTCTGCATGGTTCTTTGTGCATTAGTATTGTAATTTATTAATTGGGCTTTGCGAAGGCTCATTAAGAAATTAACGTCTGTTGCACCAATCCACTGGTCAGTAGATACAGGAATACATTTGATTACAATAGGAAATTCAAATTTCTCTTCCTCATACTTGGAAGTAGAATATCCATTAATTTCAATTTCCGTAAAGTATTCTTTTACTTTATCTTTCTTAATTACTTCATCCGTTGTATCAAGTAAAATAAAAAGATAAAATTCACTGGTATCCTCTAAATTAATTCTTCCTGCTAATAAATCCATTGCCATGCCAGATGGAATATTATATTTAGATTTCATTGATTCTACAACTAATGCAGTTTCTTCTTTGTTATAAACGATTTTTCCACATCGTTTATATAAATATTCAGCTAATTCTTTTTTAGTTTTTAACATAGCTTTTTACCTCGTTTTTGTTTTGTTTTTATCTACGTTTTTCTATTTAAGTTAATAGTTATACCTCCTGTAATTTATCTATAATTATTCTATCATAATATTATGTTTGTGTCAAATTACTAATTAATCATGTAATTAGGAATTACCATATGCGTATCTTTATCATTAAATTCAATTGCATCACAGCTAATTAGATTGTTTTTTTCTCTAAAGTTTTCGGTCATATAATCATAGAGATATATAATAGGAGCATTAGAACGTGCCTCAATTAAACTTCCTGCTTTAATTAAAAGACATACCTTTGTATGATTTCCATATTCAATATCTTCAAATTTCATTGTTACAAAATAAATATTTTTTCTTTTTGCCATGTTCGTTACCTCCTCTTTTTTAATCTTCTTTTATTTAAAATCCCTTTCAATTAATTGAAATACAATTTTCAATGCTTTTTGTTATTGTTACGTATTCTCCTTTTTTATATGAGGCTCTAAGTGCAGGACTTAAATAATAATTTAAAAAATATTCTTCTGCCTGTTTTAAAGCTTCTTCGGGAGAAATAGCTTTAATATATATAAGTTTTTTCATAGACTTCCCATTGAGGATTAATTCATTATTATAAGTTAAACAAACTAAATAAGATTCTTTTTTCTTTTTTTCTATGATTTCTTCCTTATCTTCTTTATATGCGATAATTGCTCTAATAATTAATAGAACAATTTCAACACCTACTAGTATTATAATACTAACTATAAGAATAATAAGACAAATATCTAAACAAGCATCTATAAATTCCATTAATTTATTTTTCCTTTCTTAAATTATTTTAGAAATAAACAACAATTAAATGTTCTAACTTACAGTCATATTAAATATATATTATTAATAATATAATATAATATATATTTAAAATATTATTTATATATATTATATTAATATATAATATATTACCCTCCCAAACCCACCCTTTATTATATCATATATAGTAAAATATTTTTTATTATTTGTCAAGTATTTATTTTATTGATATTTAAAAATATATTTTTTTATATTTTTAAATTTTTAGACATAAAATTAATAGCATCTTTTCTTGCATCATTTTTCTTTACAACATATAAACTGGTTGTGCTATATTAGCATGACCAACTGCTTGACAAGTTGCTTTAATATCATGTCCAGAAGCTTCATAATATAATGATACAAATGAGGCTCTTAATTTATGTGGGGAAATACTATAACCCAATGCTTCTTCTGAATATTTTTTCACAATATTATAAATTGATTTTTCATTCATACGCTTTAAATTTGAAGAAATGAATAATGCATCTTCTTGACTTCCTTTTAAAAAATCGGCTCGTTTAATAAGCCAATTATTAATACAAATCTTCATTTCATAAGTAAGATTATAAACTTGAATTTTATTTCTTTTATCAATAATGGTTAATGTATTATCAGAATAATTTATATCACTAATATTAATTTCACTTAATGCGGTTTTACGCATTCCAGTATTCATAAATAAAAATAAAATAAGTTTATCTCTTTCTTTCCATTTTGCTTGTCTAGCCTTTGAACGAGCATTTCCCGCACCGTTTTCTACAGCTAGAAGCATTTTATTTAATTCTTGCATAGACAGAGAAATTCTTTGAACATTATCTGTAGTTTTAGGTCTAGAAATACTAATCATTGGGTTATAATTAATTTTTTTGTTTAAATATAAAAAATGATAAAATTGATTAATAGCAGACCATATTCCTTGTCTATAAGAAGAAGAGGTTCTTACTAATTCTCCATTTCTATTAATATAATTAACAGAATTAAGATACCTAGTTATATCTATGTTTGTTATTTCACATGGAGATTTATGTGTATATTCTATAAAATTTAATATTTTACGAATATACTCTAGGCAAGTTGTTGGCTCTTTAGACACTTGTAAATTATAATAAAATTCAGTTACTTCTTCTGGTGCTTTTTTTAATAATGCTAATATATTATTATTAATTCTAATTTCATGTTCTAAACGTCCTTGCATATATACTCCTTACATTATAAATAGTAAAAATTAAAATAATCTTCATCTATTTCTTGTGATTGTAAAACATATTGATTTTGATAAATTATTATGCTATCTAAATATTCAATTTTTAGTTCTTCTGCTATTCCCATAAAATGTGCCGAAAATTGCAAATCATCTTTACTAAAAGTTAAAATTCCATTTGGATGATTATGTATTAATATAAATGAATAAATATTAGGAAGCAATTTTAAGAATAATATACTTTCTTTATAATAAATTATTGTATCTTCATGACTACCTCTTGATACCATATAAATTCCCAAAGGTTTTCCTTGAGCATTAAATCCAATAATATAAAATTCTTCAATATATAAATTTCCTATACGATTGGCGAAAAAACTTAACAATGATTCTATATTATTTTGATTAACATATTCAATTTTATGTTTTTGCTGAATTTTTAAACATGGTCTTTTGTTTTTAGTATAAATATTATATTCTTTTATAATCATTTTTCTTTTCTTTCTAATTGAGTATATTTTCTTATTAAATCATTTTTTTTATTTAATATTAAATCATTCGATTGTCCATATTGTTGAATAATATCTTGAGCCTTTTGTACACGGTCATATTTTCTATTTTTATTTTTGGTTTGTATATTTCCTTCAATTTCTCTTCGTTTACTATCTTCTTGTATAACATTATTTGTACAATACTTTGTGAATTTATATTTTAATATCCATAAAATAATTATTATAATATATCCTAATATTGGAGTGTTAAAAACATAACATATTCCCATTAATATAATAAATAATAATAAATCTAACCCCATCCGTTTAAATGCTATTTTCCCTTTCTATGTATATTATTTCTTATAATATTTTCAGCTAATTGAGTTTTTATTTGTAAAGGAGCTAAATTAGAATTCCAAGAATAACTATTTTTTCTTAAAATTAAAATAACTTCCTCTTCATCAAATCCAGTTGGAATATATTTTTTAATCATTTGTTTTAATTCTAATAAGGAAAGATTAGGATTAATATTAATCAAGTCATATATATAATCTTCATCTATTAGTCTTCCCATTTTACTTATCTCCTTTCTCTTTAACTGTATTATATCATATTATTATTCAGTTGTCAATATATTATGTTTTAATTTGTTTATGTATTACCATATATCTCCACTCATGGTTTTCACCTTCCCTTCTTCCCAACCAAAACTTTCTATAAAATTAAATTTCCTTTTACAAAAAGGGCACCAAATCTTTTTCTGATGTCCTTTCGCTCTAAAACTACCTACTGCTCTAGGCACATACATTGATTTATCACAATTCGGACAAATACAAGTATGTACTTCAAATTTTTGCCTTTTATGTTTCATTTATTTCTATCTCCTAATTTACATTAATAAAATGACCACCACAATCTCTATGAATATAATGATGTGGATATTTAATTAAATCAGATTTTCTACGTCTAATAATTTCTGCCCCACATTTTTCACACCTAACAAAATAGATTTTATTATGTGTAGGCTTTTCTATTATTGAAGAATCAATTCCCTTTTCTTCAAAAGAAGTGCATCGTTTAATATTATATCCATATGCTCTATTAACTTTATCAGCCATAGCCTTCCATTTACATTTATGGTTAAGGCATCCATCTACAGTATGAAGAATTTCGTGCATTATTGTGTCTTTTGCGGCATCATCAGACACATCATCCCTTAAAAGTACAGAAGAAATATTGATATGAAAACCATCTATTCTTCTACGTGTCTGTCCCCATCTTTGTTTGGCTCTTGTATTAACGGTAACTTCTACAATATTACCGTATTCGATTCCAAGTGCATCACATTCTTTGAGGCATTCATTGAAAATCTTCTGCAAATCTTTCATCCCTACTTTGTTTCCTTTCTTTAATTTAAATATTATTAATTTTTAAATGCTTCCAACATATCAGCAATAGAATTGAGAGTATCTTCAATTCTAGTTTTGATTGATTCAAAAGTAGGTTCATCTTTATAGAAAATAAGGTTATTTTCAAAATCTGTAGCAAGAGCAACATTTTTCCCTATATAAGATTCATCAAATGTCGAAAGAGAACCATATCCTTTAAACGTACATCCGTTTTTAAGTTCAACGGCTTTGTTCAATATTTTAAGGTCTTTTTTATCTCTAATATAAACAATATCATAACCAACCTCATCAGATGCTCCAATTAAAATATCATCAAAAGTAAAATGAATACGAGGAAGATTATAATAATCATTTAAATCTTTCTTTTTGCATTCTTCTTCATAATGCAGACAATCGTTTTCGTTATTGAATTCTTTTCCATCATATGCAATATAAGCTGTTCTCATTTAAATTCCTCCTTTACTATTAAAAAGAAATAATTCCATCTTCTGTAAATTCGTATTCATTTACATTTGCCCAATCTTCGATTTCTTCATCAGAAACATGATAGAAAAAGTCATAACCTGTTTCCTCAAATTCTTTGCAAAGTTTTTCAATATAAAGTCCAGTTTCTTTTGTCATTTTTTCTAATACTTCTTCTTTAATATTACTTATATTATAATATTCTAATGTATTTAATACTTCTTCCATAAAATTATGTCTATGAGCAATACAATAACAGTAGAAATTGTTATATGGCATTTTAAAAGAATCGATTCCAGTTTCCTCAAAAGCCCATTTAAGGAATTTTTTCTCTTCTTCAGAGAATTTTTCCTTCAAAATTTCCATTAAGTCAATAAAAGAAATTTCTCCATAAATGTTAAATCCATCTCCCTGACAACCACATAAAGAAAACTGGATTTCTAAATTGCTATTAGGGAAAAGTTCATTTATTCTATCCATACAATTTTCTGAAAAGATTTCTGTTCTGAATTCATCTGACAAATAATCCTGTTTAACTTTTTCTTTCGCTTTTTCCGACAGTTCATTAAAAGTATAAAGATTTTTAGTGATTGTAATTGTTCTCATTTGTTTTTTTCCTTTCTTTGTTTTATTTTGTTTAATGTTTCTTTATTATAAAAGGGAATCAGCTATTGCCAATTCCCTTTTATTTAATTTATTTATATTGTATCATGCTACTTCAACTTCGTCAATGACTTCATATGTAGTATCTACAAAATAGTTAGCATCATCTTCCGTAAAATCTTCTGTGTCAACATTTGTCTCATTAGAAGTAAATTCTTCAAAGAAATTTTTATAACTTCTTTCAAGTTCTTCGTCTCTGTCACAGACGCATTTTCTACTGTTAGAAGCAGTTCTACAAGCCATATTATATTTTTCACTTGTGGAAGTACTTCTATTTGTAGTAGTAAAGAAAGATTCTACCCAAGCTACCATATCTGTTACGGCTCTTCCTTCCTCATATCCTTTCTTAATATAAGGCATGATAGAAATCAGATGTGTTCTAGTAGTAATTTTCTTTGCTACTTTTCTAGCTTCAGAAGTTTCTTTAGCTATTTCTGTGCTATACATATCCTGTACGAACGAGAAAAGATTATTCATAAGAGTAATTCTTTCTTCATTCATATCAAGTGTTTCCATATAAGGACGCATATCTTTATTTTCCAAAGACCAACGCTCATCAATGAGAGCACATGATTTAACGACAATATCCTCGTTGGTATATTTAGCTTTTGCTTTTGCAGTCAGAATAGTATCAAACAGGGGATGGGATGCAATCTGTCTAATAGTATCAAGAGCCTTTGCTTTGACCCTACTTACTTCAATTTTAGTAAGTGCAACACCATTATTGAGAATATAGAAAAGGTCAGACACTTCATCTTCATTAAGGTCTTCCATGGTAGAAATATTAAGACTGTAATTTTTAATCATATCCTGCACTTCTTCGGGAAGGTCAGAGAATCTGTATCCATTAATATCAAATTCTTTTCCATCAGTAAAAACCAGTACAGGCACTTCTGTCAGTTCAAATTCATCATTAAGAAATTCTTTAAAAGCATGACTTCTCTGTTTTCCATCAAGAAAATCATATACTTTTTTTCCTGTTTCTGCACTGGTATATACATTTGCATAAAGCGGAGGACAAGGAAGATTCAGAATAGCTGTATGGATAAGTCTGGACTTCTTTTCCTTATTCCATACAAGAGTTCTCTGAACGGTGTTATCGAATCTCGCTGTTCCTTTATTAATAGATGTAACCAACTGCTTTACAGACCAAGGAAGAGAACGCTTGTCATAACGTTCAAGATTATCAAAGTCGAAATTCCTCTCTTCCTTAATAATATCAAGTACCTGTTCATTAGTCAGTTCGGTTGCAGTTGTTTCCATGTTCGTCATAGCGTTTGTCTCCTTTTCTGTCGTGTTTGTTTCCATGTTATTAGTTGTTGTGTTTGTAGTTACGCTTATTGTGATGTTATCCATGTGTTTTTGTTTCCTTTCTTTGTTTAATTTGTTTTTGTTTATATTGTAATTATATCAGTTCCATATTCAGTTGTCAAGTATTTAATTTATTTATTTTTGATTTAACTTTTTTTTAATAAATAAGTTAAGTTTTTCTGTAATCGTAGTCAATTGACCAATAAGTTTAGCATTGTTTTCTATAGCATCAAGCATTAATCCTATGGTACAATTCATTGTACCTATAGTAGCTGTATTTGTTGCATTTTTCGCCTCAAGTTCTTTTACTTTGGCTTCTAATTCTTTAATTTTTTCTTCCATTTTATCTCCTATGAACAGTCATTGTTTGAACATAAGTAATTATACCATCTATTGTTTTAGTTAAAGAATCAATCTTTTTAGTGGTTGAATCCAAATGCTTTTTAAGCATTTCATTTTCTGTTTCAAGTTGTTCAATTCTGTTTTCTAATTCTTTAATTCTTTCTTCTGTATTCATATTTATACCTCCTTTTTATATATTATATTATTCAATCGCCAATTTTATTTTATGTTTATCTAAATAGTTTAAAATTTCATCTTTTGTATCTAAAAAAGATAAATTCCATAGAAGGTTAGAATCAATTATTTTTTCATCTATAAAAATAATGTTATTTCTTTTTATAAGAGAATAAATATAATTCATGTCATATAATGATATATTAGCAGTATTATTTGTTACAATAATAGGTACTATTCTATCAAATACATGCACATATCTTACTTGTTGTTGATTTTTATAACAAAAAATAAAATCATGAACAGTATCTTTAGAATTTTGAGGACAACCAATTATTACTTCACATTCTTTTATTATATTTGTTATTGTTTCAAAATTGAGAGTTGGATTTTTTCCCCTTTCATTTGTTTTTTCTTTAATGGGAGGTTTAGAAATAATTTTAGTAGGATATTGTGAAAAATCAATATTAACAACTAAAGAGGGAACACCATCTGTTATTATTCTAGTGTTATATATAGGTTGTTTTTTCCCAATTAAATATCTTTCTAATATACCCGCATCAGCATAAGTAGGTAATTCTATTATTTTAATTTGTTTTATAGAATTATATTGTTCCGCTGTCATTTTGCCATTTTTACATTCATGAAAATGTTGATACATTCTTTGTTTTAAATTTTTAGTTTTTCCTATATAAACAGGAATACTATTTTCTTGTATTTCTGTATCATACATTAAATACACATATCCTTTCATTTATATTCCTCCTTACCCAAAAATATAATAATCATAATCAAACTGGTCATCTGTACACATGGAATAATCAATATGATTATAATTCTTCATCCATGAAGTAAGAATTTCTCTTGCATCTGCCTTATCAAGACCAAATTCATACTCCAGATAACGTGAAGCCCCATACATATTAGTTACTCCGCTTCTACGAAGTCCTTCAAGATAAATGTCATATTCATCGGGCATTAAGTATTTTTCTTCCATTGTTATTTCTCCTTTTTAAAAGTTTTTCTTTTTATTATATATCATCTCTTGCACAGAGGGTATATAATTCTGCATCAATAATAATTTCATTTGTATTTTCATCTACTAAAGATATGTTTGCGGGGTCATCTTCATCTCCCCATATAGCTATTGATACGTTATGACCATAGTGGTTTTTAATAAATTCCAAAGATAAGTATTAAAATTATTATTCATTTTTAAATTTCCTTTCTTAACCACAATATTGTGCTAATGGATTGTTGTTTGTTTCTATACTCCCCCAACATTCAGCAGGACTATATTCATTATATGTATCCTTTGGGTCTACATATGTATATAATTCTTCTTCTATGCTTTCGGGAATATAATAATTTTGAAATAAATCGTAGACATAAGCTAAAATAGTATAAATATCTACTTCCATTTTAAGTTGATTGATTTCTTCTTTGATTCCATCCATATCAATGGAATATTCTATTGTCGTACTACAATCATCGTAGTAAATGGTTTCTGTATATTTTTCTTTCATTTTAGCATCTCCTTTTCATATCTACTGATATTTATTTTTATGTTTCATTTTCTGTTTAAATTTATTTGATTAGCTCTTGCCTAACATTATAACAATACTGTAATAACGGATTATCCTTTACTCCTCCCATATTTAACCAAATTTCAGCAGGAGGAATATCATGGTGTTCGTTTTTAGGGTCTGTATATTTATATAATTCTTCTTCTATTTCCCCAGAAATCCAGTATTCTTGATATAAATCACATATGTAAGCAAAAATTGTAGATATACTAGTTTCCTTTTTAAGCTGATTAATTTTTTCTTTAATTTCTTCTACATCTACAGTATAAATAATGGTTTCCGTAGTATGAAGAGTAGGATGAGTTGTTTCTGTATAAGCTTTTTTCATTATTTCTCCTTTAACTTTTTTATATTTTATTATATCCACATTTCTGATGCCATAAAGCAAGGTCAAGTAAATACTGAGGAGCTATTTTTTGTTTTATTCTATATATTCTTTTAATTTGTTTTGGTCTTGCTATCAATTTAGTAACCATTTTTCTTGTTTCGGCATTAAAAATGATTATAATTGCATTTTCTGTTATACAGTGAATTTCTGCACCATCTTTATGCCCCTTATCTATATAACATCTTTCTAAAATTTTTCCTTCTCCATTTGTATAATTGTCGATAATCATTTGTCTTTGGTTGCGCTGTTTTTGATAATGATTAGATTTCATTATACCCCTCCTTTTTATTTTATCTACAATTCCATCTATTAATTATTTCCTGTTTATTATTTCCTCTAAACATGCAATTACATTTAGGACAGAAAATTTCATAATAGCCTTTACAAATTGTAATCAATTGAATTTGTTTAGCAGGTGTATGACAAAATGGACATTCCATTTTGATTCTTTTATCTGTCATATCTTAACTTGCCTTTCTACAATAGGTCATGATATTAGCAACCTGTAAACATGAAGTTGCGTTATCAATTTTTTCATATACATCGGGCATTACATGTTCGTAATAAAAGTCTTTAGCAATGGCTTTTGCTTCTTTCTTATAATGCTTCAGTTCTTTTGCTTTATCCTCTTCTGTTTTATATTTCTGCTCTCTGGTGTCGATTATTCTTCCGTATCCTTTTTCCACTGTATAAGTTCTTCCGCTTTTCATGTTTTAATTCCTCTCTTTCTTCCATGCTTCATACTGTTTCCATATTTCCTGCTTATAGTACACATCAGACAGAAGTGTAGTTCTGTGTGAATTAAGGAATTCGTTTATTAAAGCGAATTCCTTTTCGCCAAGTTTTTTTCTGATTTCTTCATATTCTTATAAAATACTCATATTTTATCTCCTTTCTTTGATAACAAGATTAAAGATGCAGAATCCGTATTCATCACTGAGTTTATCTACAATTTTATCTTCGTCTTCTGTTTCAATGGTTGTTTCAATAGTTCAATAGGAAGTGTTTCGATTTTTTCTCCGTCTGTATCCCACTCAATATCAGAAATATAAAATTTTCTCATGTTTTATCTCCTTTTAAAAACAAAAAACTTAATAGCTTCTTTAGCTACCCAAATTAGATATAACACGCCAAGTGCTATGAATAAGAACGGTGCAAGTAAAAGAATTAATAAATCTATCATGTTTATTTCCTTTCTATAAATTAAGGGATACATTTCTGTATCCCTTAATTTAATTTATGCATTAAATCTACATGTTTATAATTTATGCAATATAATCGCATAAATTAAAACTGACTATCAATAAACATTTGTGTTTTAGTAATCCAATCATTTATGCCAGACATATTTCCAAGAAAACGCTTTTCTTTCCAAGTGGAAGTTCTTTTGAGAGGAGCTGTATGGTCAGCATAATCTGTAACTGCACACATAAGACGGAAAGCAGAATTCTCCATGCCATCAAGGTCTGGAGCGTTAAGATAACGATAAGCCAATTCGCTTCTCTGTTTCATGACCCTATCAATCATTCTCTGTGTCATTCCATTCTCAACAGGGAACAGAGTTTCAAAGAAAGATTTTACCTTATCATCATTGATAGTAAGCATCTTCATACGGTCAATTTCCGTATCAAGACCTTTAAGATAATGGTCAAAGGCCATAAGACTTTCCTGTACTTCTCTTACTCTGCTTTCAGCAGTACGGGTATGTCTGATTTTCCAAAATCTTACTGCTTTTTTTACAGCAAGATTAAGAGTATTCTTACAAACAATACGAACAGGAGTAATATAGATTCCAAGAGGCTGAGTCTGGTCAAAGGAATTGATGATAACTACATAATAGTCCATCTTTTCGCCAGAACTAACAGCACCTTTCCATTTCATGGATACATAGGTGACTTTGCCACCGTCAAACACTCCTGCATTTTCATAACGGAAGCCAAGAGAAAACAGTGTATCACACATTTCCCTTACTCTTTCGTTTGCAAGAGGATTAAATCTTTCTGTACCTGCACCAAGAAAAGTAATGTTATCTCCTCTAATAATTGCGTACAGGGGAATCTGAACAATTCCATCTACATGAGGTACAAGGTCAAAATTACCCTGTACATTGGGAGAAAAATCTTTCTTCATGATATAGGTGGGAACTTTTTCAACATTAAAGTCTAATCCTGCCAGTTCAAAAACGGCATCTGTTGACAGACAATGAGAAATGTCTTTACCTACTCCGTCCCAAAGCATATCTCTAGGGGTTAATGCTTCCCAAGACTGTGTAGGATGCAGAGAAGAATACTGACCAATACTGGTAATCATCGGGATAACTGTGTCTCTTCCCTTGTTATCCTTACCAATGGTATAAGAATTGTTTGCTACGATTGCTGTGTTAACAGTTGTCAGAGTTGTGTTGTTTGTCATAGTTTTTTAATTCCTTTCTTTATATATGTTTAATTTATTGTTTTTTCTATATTCAGTTTTTAATAATCGTCTTCTTCGTCTTCTTCGTCTTCGGGGATATTCCCGTTTTTATCAAGTCCTAAAGATTCAAAGATAAATTCATCCTCAAACCAAAGCCAGTCATTTAATTCTGTATCTGTACATCCTTCGGGAAAAATTTCTTCTGCAAGTTCATCAAGTGCATCAATATAATTTTCGCCTAAAGAGATAATTTTGTTCTTAGTATATATACCCCCACTCCATGCATCAAAATCTGCGATACTATTAATTTCTGTAATAATTTTCATAGTTTTTTAATTCCTTTCTTCTAAGTAATTAGTAATTAATTATTTATTGTTTTTTAATTCCCATTTTAATTCTTCTTTTAATTCTTCTTTGAGCATACCAATATACCCTATAAGACAAACTGTTGCTGTAAGTATTATAACTCTAATATTACAATTACTTACACTCATGGCTACTAACAAAATAATCGAAACTAAACTCCAAAGACTATAAAATGTTTTCATTTGTTGTTTCCTTTTTTCTTATTTTTATTTATGTATGTATTATATCAGTTCCATATTCAGTTGTCAAGAATTATTTTAATTTATTTATTTCTCATTTTTATTCCTCCTTTTTTACAACTCCTTTCATTTTAATCCCACAATCGGGGCAATAACTACTATCTTCTCTTTTCCATGTATGGCATTCAGAACACTCGTAATTTGAAATAAGATATTCTCCTACTTCTTCAGCCCATTCATGTTCAATCCAATATCCTGTTTTAGGTTTTATTTTATTTCCTGTTCTTTTGCTCCATGCTTCAATAGCCATCCAACCAGTTTCATATTTACCTGTTGAACATTTACAACATACATTTTTGCATTGGACACGGTAGAGAGTTGGAGTATATTGTAAATTACCGTCTTTATCTACATAAGGTTCATGACCAGAACTGATTAAAGCAGAATCAAATCCACAAATAGGACAAGATAATGTGATAATGTTCATTTATTTTACCTTCCTTTCTTAATACTAGAAATAAGTGCCCTTTTAAGGCACTCATCCTCACAATAATGATTAACATAGTACAGAATAATCTTTATCTCAAGATTTTTAATTTCTTCCTGTGTCATTATTATTCCTCCTCTTCTTCCATTTCAGCACAACAATCACACATGTCTTTATCATAATTATAATCTTCTCTCAAGACATATTCTCCGCAATGTTCACAATATTCTACCTTATCTTCATGATACCAGTCACTTTCAGCCTCGACCCAAACATAACCCGCATCTTCGGCACTTTCTGAATCCATGAAAACAGAACCGTCTGCGGTTACAATACGGTCAT
>Ga0247611_10002762_pt1 | contig 27310 bp, 17 predicted proteins | sample 177DNAGHGhighgp2_FD_192422 | JGI IMG/M metagenome (GOLD analysis project Ga0247611, IMG submission 192422) | Sheep rumen microbial communities from Palmerston North, Manawatu-Wanganui, New Zealand - 1770 DNA GHGhigh gp2 | ecosystem: Host-associated > Mammals > Digestive system > Stomach > Rumen... | reverse complement strand
CCTACCCCAAGCACTTCCTTCACCAGCTTGTGAGCAGCCAGCTCGACATGGACCGACTTGACTATCTGGGCCGCGACAGTTTCTTCACCGGGGTCAGCGAGGGCATTGTCGGCACCGACCGCATCATCAGTATGCTCAACGTCAAAGACGACGAACTGGTGGTTGACGAGAAAGGCATCTATTCTGTTGAAAAATTCATCATTTCGCGCCGACTCATGTACTGGCAGGTCTACCTCCACAAGACGGTCATTGCAGCCGACAACCTCCTCCTCGGCATCCTCCGCCGTGCCCGCGAGCTGGCCGCCGCTGGCCAAAGCCTCCATATCGACGGCCTCCCGCTCCTCGACTTCCTCACCCACCACTATACCGAGCAGGACTTCCGTTCCCGCCCTGAACTCCTCGACCACTTTGCCCTCCTGGACGACAGCGACATAGACATGGCCGTAAAATGCTGGCTCTCCCACCCCGACACCGTCCTCCGCACCCTTTCGGACCACCTCGTCAATCGCCACCTCAGCGCCATCCGCGTTTCGGCGCAACCCTTCAGCCCCGAGGCGTTACAAACTTTCCGCACACAGGCCCAGCTCCTCTACGGCATAGACCCCCACGAGAGCGAATACTTCGTCGGCACAGGCATCTTACGCAACCACGCCTACGACTATAACGACCAGGAAATCAAAGTCCTTTTCAAAGACGGCTCCTGCCGCGACATAGGCGACGCCTCCGACCAGCTCGACCGTCATTTTCTCGAAAAACAAGTCACCAAATACTATATTTTCTACCCCAAAGAGCTCATCTCCTAATCCCGAGTTCTGAACAAAGTGGGTCAGTTTCAAAACCTTCAATCGATTTTTCAAAAAATGAACGTCCATTTCATAGCCATCGGCGGCAGCGCCATGCACAACCTGGCCATCGCCCTCCACCTGAAAGGCTACCACGTCACGGGCTCCGATGACGAAATCTTCGACCCCGCCCGCAGCCGCCTCCAACGCTACGGGCTCCTGCCCGACAGTTTCGGCTGGCATCCCGAGCGCATTACCTCCAACCTCGACGCCATCGTGCTGGGTATGCATGCCCGTGCTGACAATCCCGAGTTGTTGCGGGCACAGGAGTTGGGTGTCAAGATATACAGCTACCCCGAATACCTTTACGAGCAGTCGAAGGACAAGACCCGCATAGTCATTGGCGGCAGCCACGGCAAGACCACCACCACGGCCATGATTCTGCACGTGCTGCAGCACTGCGGCATCGAGGCCGACTATATGGTAGGCGCGCAGTTGGAAGGTTTTGAGGTGATGGTGCGCCTCAGCGACACCGCGAAGGTGATGGTGATCGAAGGGGACGAATACCTCACTTCGCCTATCGACCGCCGCCCTAAGTTCCACCTCTACAAGCCCCATGTGGCCATTGTGACCGGCATCGAGTGGGACCACATTAACGTCTTCCCCACTTTTGAGATATACAAGGACCAGTTTGCCCAATTTGTCAACCTGATAGAACCCGGCGGCAGGCTCATCTATTGCAACGACGACCCCGAGGTGCGCGACGTGGCATTGAAAAACAGCCGTACCGACATTGCCAAGCAGCCCTACGACGTGCCCCCCCATGCTGTGGAAAACGGCACTACCTACCTCACCCACAATGGTAAACGAGTGCCATTGAAAATCTTCGGCCGGCACAACCTGCTGAACCTCACCGCTGCACGCTATGCCTGCAATAGCCTGGGCGTCACCGACCAGCAGTTCGACCTTGCCATCCAGTCCTTCCACGGCGCCAGCAAACGCCTCGAGCTGGTTCGTCAGACCCCCAGCAGCGCCGTCTACAAAGACTTCGCTCACGCTCCCTCCAAGCTCCGCGCCACCATTGCCGCCATGAAGGAGCAGTACCCCTCCCGAAGGCTCGTAGCCTGCATGGAGCTGCACACCTTCAGCAGCCTCACCGCCGAATTTCTCAAACAGTATGCCGGCACTATGGACCGCGCCGATGTACCCTTTGTTTACTACAGCCAGCATGCGCTCCAGCTCAAAAAACTGCCCAACCTCGACCCCGAGCAGGTGCGGGCCTCTTTTGCCAACGAGCGGGTGCGCGTCTTCACCGACTCGTCTCTTTTGGTCGAGGAACTGCGCCGCATGGATTGGACAGGGGCGAATCTGCTCATGATGTCCAGCGGCAACTTCGACGGCATTGATTTCAGCCAGTTGGCCGACGAACTGATTGGCTGATTTTTCATCTATTGTGATAAGAAAGATAATATTAGCAGTATGACTAAATTTCAGATAGGGGACAAGGTAAAGTTCCTCAACAGTATTGGTGGCGGAGTGGTCACCAAAATCACTAACGATTTCATCTTTGTACGCGACGACACGGGTTTCGATATGCCTATGCCCGCCAACGAGCTGATACGTATGGCCGACATGAGCGGGGTGGGCAAGGTTTTTAACCAGGACGTTCCGGGTGATATGCCTTCGCCCGAAGAGGCTCGCCGCATGGCCGAGGCCGAGTCGAAAGCCGCCGCCCGCGAGCAGGAGCAGAATCGCAAACTCAAAGAGAAATTCACCGGCCGCACAGACGACCGCGACGAGGACAAGCTGCTCGAAGAGAACATACGCCTCCGCTCCCAGATGGCCAACCTCCAAGACCAGATAAAAAGCCTCAAAAGCCGCCTCGCCCAGCTCCAGACACAGAACGCACAGAAACTCAACGAGAACATCCTCCTGCAGTACATGACCCGACCCGGCGAGGCCGAGGTCGACCTGCACATTGAGGCTCTTACCGACCATCCCGAGAAACTCAGCGACATCGAGAAGCACGAGCTCCAGAAACGTTTCTTCCGCACCTGCCTCAACCATGCCCTCCTCAACGGATTCAAAAAGGTAGTCTTCATCCACGGCGTCGGCCGTGGAGTACTCAAAACCGAGATACAGAAAGAGCTCGACCTTTACGACAACCTCCAATACGTCGACGCCCCTATGTCTCTCTACGGCTCCGGCGCCACCGAAGTCTATTTCAAAACTAAACAATAATAATCAGAATCATCTGAATAATCGGATTATTCCGAAAGTTCCGAATAATCTGATAAAAAACCATCTTTCATGAGCAAACAAATCACCATTGGCAACCTCACCCTCGGCGGCGGAGCCCCCATCCGAGTACAGTCTATGACCAACACCGACACCATGGACACCCGCGCCACCGTCGAACAAACCCTCCGCCTAGTCGAGGCCGGCTGCGAACTGGTGCGCATCACCGCACCTGACGTCCGTGCCGCCCAAAACCTCTACGACATCAAAAACCAGCTGGCCCAGCACGGCTGCCACGTCCCCCTCGTAGCCGACATACACTTCAACCCCCAGGCCGCCGAAGTGGCCGCCACCATTGTTGAGAAAGTGCGCATAAACCCCGGCAACTACACCGACCGCAACACCGGCCGCACCCACTTCACCGACCAAGAATACGCCGACGAACTCAACCGCATCGGCGACAAGATGGCTCGCCTCATCGACATCTGCAAGGCCCACCACACCGCCATGCGCATCGGCACCAACCACGGCTCGCTCAGCGAGCGCATCCTCTCGCGCTACGGCAATACCCCTGAGGGCATGGCACAATCCGCTATCGAGTTCGCCCAAGTCTGCCGTCAGCAGGACTATCACCAGCTCGTCTTTTCCATGAAGGCCAGCAACGTTAAGGTGATGGTGCAGAGCACACGTCTCTTCGTCCAAAAGATGCATGCCCTCGACATGGACTACCCCATCCACCTCGGTGTCACAGAGGCCGGCGATGCCATGCAGGGCCGCCTCAAAAGTGCCGCCGGCATCGGTGCCCTCCTCATCGACGGTATCGGCGATACCATCCGCGTATCCCTCACCGAAGACCCCGTCGCAGAAATTCCTGTGGCCTACGACATCCTCCAGGCCGTCGGTGCCCGCATCAGCCAGTGTGAGTACATCGCCTGCCCCTCCTGCGGCCGCACCCAGTACGACATACAGCAGGCCCTGCAGCAAATCAAGACCCGCACTCAGCACCTTAAAGGCGTCAAAATTGGCGTCATGGGGTGCATAGTCAATGGTCCTGGAGAAATGGCCGACGCCCACTACGGCTACGTTGGCCAGGGCGCTGGCAAAATCACTCTCTACAAAGGCCGCCAAGTGATGAAACGCAACATCGACCAAGCCGACGCCGTCGACGAACTAGTCAACCTCATCAAGCAAAACGGCGACTGGATAGAACCCTAACGTGCAGTTACCCAAAATATAAGCAGGCGGGTGTCTCAAATAGTATGAAACACCCGCTTTCATTTTATCAGATACTGTTAATAAACACACTTGCCGTTGTAATTGATAATCTGATAGAACGAATCATGTCACTTCAAGAGCGATTTCGAAAACTATAACATTTACCGCTTTTCAAGCCCGCCAAAAACGGTCTTGACTATTATCACTTTTGAACATCCACAAGGTCGGAATATCCAGACATCGTTGACGGCTTTCCGATGCCGTGGAGACAACGATGGTTCTTCGTTCTCTCGGCGAACACTCTTTTCATTTTTCTTTTTCCAAGTCCACCTCAATGACCTCGACTTTTTTTCACACTCGAATATCTGAATGGTTGGGGAAAAATGTGCATCACCTTGCTGAACATCCCCAAGTTCAGAAATCTATACCCTGTTTTTTGAAAGAACATACTGTAGTTGATGAGTTCTCTCGAAATCGTTTTCGGCAACGATTGCATATTTCCAAGGCTTTCCGCCATTAGCTGTAGTGTACTGAGAAACTGTTTTGCAATAGTTTTCCGCAGCTTCTTTCTTGGCTTGGACATCCTTGTCTTCCACGGATTTGTCGGCCTTTGTCTCTATCATATAGATGTCAGTGGCAGTTTCTACAATGAAATCAGGTTCATATTGGTGTGCTCCATTCGACCAATATATTCTGAATTGGTTTGGTACAGGACGAATCCATTTTACTACATCTGCATCGTTTTCTAGTAGGTATGCAAAATCCAGTTCTGTCGAGCTGTCGAATTTATATGTCAGGTAGAAGGATTTCGTAAATCCTGTAAAGATGTACTTTCTGACCAATGACTTCTGGTTCCTGTCGAAAGGAATGCGATAGTCACGTCTGCCGTATGTTGTTTCTTCAGTTAGGTGTTGAGGAAGCAACCCTATAAAGGGAAGTACCTTCAATTTGTCACTGGGCACCTTTTCTATAACAAAATGACCCATCATTTGTTTATAGATGCGATCGGCAATGGAAACCTTGAATTGATGCACGATATTGTTTACTTCATCAGTCGATTTTGTGTTCTGAGCGATTGCTGCGATAGCTTGGTTAGCCAATTTAAACAGGAGTTCAGCATTCTCGTCATAATCCACTTCTTCAAAATCGATTAGTTGGGTGACTATCTCCTGTGCAGGGTCTTTAAAATAGCCGCTATTCTTTGCTGTAAGAATCTCCACATCATTGTCTTTCAATCCCATCCTTATGATTTCATTGTTCAATTCATGGAAAGAGAAGCCACTGGAAGTATCTAAATCGAAGTCATTGAAATAGGCATGGGTTTGAGGTTGGTCAATCACCACACGGGGAATCTCAATCACATTCTTTCGAAAATCCTCAACAACTATGTCTATTACAGCATCTACCTGTTCAAGTTGTTTGTTGGCTTCCTCTTCTGCAAATAGAGGAAACTGTTCTGCGGTTTTCTCGATTATCAGTTGCTGTGTTATCTCTTTGAGCTTCTGCTTATTCTCATCAGTAGAGAGTTCTGCAAGATTCTTGATAGTCGAGTTTAATTGGGGGATAGCTTCCCATACAGCCATCTTGGCATCGTATTCTGCTTTGGCAATTGCTTGCTGGTATTTTTTCTCAGCCTTTTTCTTTTCCTCCTCAAACTTCTCTTCGATGTAGGTCTTTCCCCTTACAACAGCTCCTGAACTTGGCTTCAGTTCTTCTTCTTCAAACTCAACATAGCTGAGCTTGTTTAGAAGTGAATTGGGGTCCCGAGCCTTTCTGATAACCTCATCAAAATTCTCATGTGCAATGACAGTCAGTTTGTCAACTTCCGCATCACCTGTCCTCTTTCCGCCATAAGGCAGTCTAAGACCTCGCCCAATGGTCTGTTCCACCAAGGTGATGGCATCTGCAGCACGTAAAGGAACGATGGTATATAGGTTGGTAACATCCCAGCCCTCTTTCAGCATATTGACATGAACAACCACCTCGATTGTATTGTCGGGGTCTTCCAGTGAGACGAACTGTTTCTCAATATCGTCATCTTTCTTTGTTGAACTGTCTATTTGCAGTACCTTCCCTTTATATCGTCCATCGTATATCTTGTTTTCAATCAAGTCTACGGTTTCTTTGGCATGATTGATGTCTCGACATACAACCAAGATAAAAGGTTTTACAAGGGGTAAATCATGCTCCTTGGCGTATAGCTCCAGATGTAGCTTAGTATGTTCATGTATGCTGATGGCGTCTTCAAGCTTCAGCACATCCAATTCTTCCGGTGTCTGATTCCCTTTTTCAAAGTTGCGCCGTTTGGCGATAGTGGGATTTTTTACATATTTTCCTTCTTCCAGTGCTTGTGCCAGGTTATACTCATATACGATATTCTTAAAGGCCTTGCCTTTTTCATCGTATGGGGTGGCGGTCATTTCCAGACCTAATATCGGGCGCAGCTCGTTGATGGCCTTGCGGGATGCATCTGCGTGATATCTGTGCGCCTCGTCCATCAAAATTACTAAGTCGTTGAGTTCACTCAGATAATTGAAGTACGATTGTCCAATGTATTCCGACAGCCGCTTCATTTTGGGTGTGCCCCTGTTTCCCTCTTTGCTGTCGGTATTAAACTTGGAGATGTTGAAAATGTTTATCTGTATTTGGTTATCCGAGAACAAGGAGTGTGCTTGGTCGTAGTTATCGCCTGTGATTACCACTGGCTGATTATGCACAAACTCGGCAATTCCCTTGAATACATACTTTGAATACGATGGGTCACCGAAGTCACGCTTCAGCTTCTCATATAGCGTCAGGTTAGGAGCCAGAATAAAGAAATGCCGGATGCCTTTCTTCAAATAAAGGTAGGCAATGCATGCACCCATCAGTCGGGTCTTGCCTATACCTGTCGCAATAGAAAAAGCAAAAGAAGGGAACTCGCGTTCAAAATCTTTGCAAAGAGGGCAAACCGTCTGTGCTTTTACTAATTCAGACTTGATGAATGTCCCCAATGTGTCAGGCTGAGGCTTGGAAAGCGACAGGGAGTCCGTCAGCCGCACCACTACATCAAGAGCCTTACCAAGAGGCTCCCTCAAAGACATCCGCTGTTTGATATTGTTGACTGTGGGGTTCATTGCTTATTCCATTTGATGTCGTCTTTGAAGACTGCAAACAATAGTGGAGAGTCTTTTATTATCCAATATTTGAACCCCAAAAGTTCTTTATCTATGTTTAGTTCTTCTTTTATGCAATTCATATTTGTGTCAGAAGGATCCAGACAAAAATCAATTGCTTTTTTCAGGAAACCATTAATAATCATTTCCACGTTATCATAAAAGACTTCTTCGTGTGGGTTACGGCTATCCGATTCTGCATCTTTACCATTAAAAATCCTTTCCAATAGTCGGATTGTCTGTGTTACTGCCATTGAAGTATCATTGCTTTTGAATGAGGCCGTTTTGGTGGATGTATCGATTCGTTGCTCTATTAAGTCTTCGACATTGTGCAAAGTAGGATTTAGTATGTCATCAAATAAGCCAAGTTTTCTGACATTACAATAACCACAGGACAGAAAAAGATTGTTCCAGTCTTGCCTGTTATTGTTTTTGCTGTTTAAATGTTCTATGTGAAAATTTGCTTCAACAATACACTCGCAAATATAGCATTTATGATGGTGGTCAACCAATAACTGTCGTTGAACATCCACTCCATCGTATGCAGTTGTTCTCACTAAAGATTGAGGCACATTTTCGCTTTTCTTAATCCTAATCATTGCATCAACTCTTTAATTTTGACTATATGCTTAAGTTTAGTTTGCAAGTATTCTCCAATTAAAGACGGAGAGACCGCTTCTGGTATATTGTCGAAGTCTTTTAGGTAATTTCTCAAGGTTGCTTTTTCCGATACCGATAAATCTTCTTTGTCTAACAATTCTTTGATGATGTTGAGACGATGTTGAATATCACTTGAGATGGCTGTCACACCGAAATACCCCTCTGCTAATGATTCATATGAATACTGCGCTAGATTATTTACCGGCTTCTGATGTTCCAAATCGTAGGCTACGGCATTGGGCATAGAACTAAGCACAAATGGGGAGTGAGTCGTTACAATAAATTGGATGTTAGGGAATACCTTTGTAAGGAATGGCATAACCATTTTTTGCAGTTCCAAGTGCAAATGAGTCTCAATTTCATCAATTAATACGATACCTTTTTTCAAATATGCCTTGGACACTTGGTTTCCATCTTGCATCCTTAATATCAAGTCTGCTACGATGTTCAGAACAGCCTTAAAACCGTCAGACATCTCATTGAAACCGAATTTCTGCCCATTTTTTGATATTATGAAGGTGTAACGATTGTCTTGGTTAAAGTTTAGTGTAAGATTATTATCTTCAAATATTTCTTTCAGAAGGTTCTCAAAATCATTAAACCATATCTTTATGTCATTTGCCTTCTCGTTGTCCTGATTGCTGATGGACAGGAGCTCTTGAAACTTCATGTCCACAAGGAATTTAATAAACTGTTCTGACGATGACTTTCTAATATCACTGGTATTGACTTGGGGTTTTTGCGGAGAATCAGGTTCTATCATTTTAATGCTTCTATCCGCTTGATAGAGGGCAGTGACAAAATCTTCTTGTTCGAATTTTGGATAGCCATCCAAAATACAAGTTACATCACCATACTTTTTTACAATTTGCACACTATCGCTACATAGGTTGGCTAACGAGACCCCTAAAGTACTTTTATTCGACCCCCCGTTTTTCATTATTTGCAAAGCATCAGCTATTATGTTCAGCAATACAGTTTTCCCACTACCATTCTTGCCAGTGATGATAAGGTGGGGGTACCTATCGTCGGTGATGGGAATATTGATACCTGCTAGCTGGTACAGTTTAGTTATGCGGATATTTTTGATAAAGTGGTTCATAAGGACGAATTAATTTAATCAAATAACGTGGGTTGGTTGTTTTTATTGTTCTCTTCTGCTTCTTGGGGGGCGGGTTCGGTGAGGTAATCTTCATCGGGGTCTTCTTCGTCGTCCATTTTGGGCATGTCGATGATGTTGAGGTTGTAGTTGTCTTTGTTGAACTCGCAGCGGCCGAGGAGCATCTGCGGGATTTTCTTTACGGTTATGTTGCGGTTGTGTGTGGTGCACTCTTTTTGGAAGGCGGTGCAGCAGATGAGGAGGCTTTCGCCCTCTTGCATTGTCTCGCTGATGGCATCGAGGCTTTCCACAGTCAGAAACTGCGTGGTGGTGTAGATAAAGTCGTGTTCCGAGCTTTGTCCCTGCTTCCAGTAGAGGGTTGTGTCGGGTTGGTAGGTGTACCCCTCCTGCTTGGCCATAGCTGCGGCCAGCATATCGGCATTGTATTCCTTGTTGATGACAAGGTTGCCAAACCGGTCTTCTTTCAGCAGACTTGGTGCCAGCTCGTAGAATTTGAACCCGCTACCGCCCTTCCAGTTCTGAGCCTTGCTGATACCTCCTTGGTCAGTGCCGTCGGTCACTTTCTTTAAACGAGGATAACAAAGGGAATAGGCGTGATTCCCCAATTCCACACCGATATATTTTCTTCCCATTTTTTGAGCTACTGCAGCAGTTGTTCCTGAACCGAGAAAACTATCAAGAACAAGATCATTTGGTTTGGTTGAAACCATAAGAATCTTTTGAATTAACCTTTCTGGTTTTGGAGTTTTGAACAAATCAGATGTCTTTTGATCGGGAAACAACTTGATTAATTCATATTTGGCTTGCCTATTATGTCCAGTATCTTCAATATCGAACCAAATGTTTGATGGAGCAAGCCCCTTTTGGTCTTTCAAATAAGTTTTCTTAACAACCCTCTTCCCGTCTTTTGAGAAAACAATCTCACCAGACTTCATCATCTCCTCCATTTTTTCTTTTTTCCATCGCCAACCATTTGTAGGGGGAAGTATTGTGACACCTTGTGGAGAATCTATAGTATATTGAAGGTTTGGTCTAGGATTCGGTGAAGATAAATTGCCTGGAAACCATGGGCCATTAGGATCATTATCTGGATTTTTATAGTGTGCATTAGACGCTTCTGTCCTTGGCAATGGATATGATAACCAATCAAGGCTTTTTCCATAGACAAGAATGTCATTGTAATCAATAGAGAATTTCTTTGAGTCATTGTTTGAAGAATCGGCAGAACGCCATGCAATAGAAGTAATAAAATTTTGCCTGCCACAAATTTCATCACACATGACTTTTAAATAATGGCACTCATTATCATCAATACAAATCCATAGAGTTCCATCGTCCGATAACAGTTTCCAAAGAAGCTCAATACGACATTTCATTAGTGAGAGCCATATTGAATGCTGTACCCCATCATCGTAATGGTCAAAAGCATTGCCAGTATTGTATGGAGGATCTATACAGACGCACTTTACTTTTCCCGAATATTCCTGTTCCAATGCTTTTAGTGCCAGTAAATTGTCTCCGTGGATAAGCATATTGCCACTCTCGGTGTCACCGTAGCTATATTTAGGGTTTTCAATAAGGATTCGCGGTTCTATTGCTTCCCGTTCGTCATCCTTACCAATCCATGTAAGTCCTAATTTCTGTGGTTTGTTATTTTTCATATATTTCTATTGACAATTGAGTCTATACGTATTTGTTCTTCAGAAAGACAATCTAATATAGTGGTTCTTAGTTCTTCAAATAAATCATTACATGAATCTATTCTATTATTCATAAACTCATTGATATTTATAAATATATCTTCATCTGATTTTTTTAAATAATACATCAATTCTTTTGATGCTGCATTCTTCCAAGAAGGGACTCTTTCATCAAGTTCTGATAGGGTTAATTTGTAACATGATATTGCTGTAATTATCTGCATATCACATAAGACTTTCATGTATTTTTTGTAAGACGAATTGCGCTTTTCGTTATATCTGTTCAATTGAATTCTATTATTGCCTTTAGGCATCATTATTCCGACATGCGTATCAGAAAAAATTAAATTATCAATCAATTCTCTAATCTGATTATTTGTTTGATAGACATTGTCATTCTTCAAAATGCTATTGCTTACAGCAATAAGATGATTTGTATGATACCATTTAAGGTTATTGAGCATCGCCTCTCGAAGCTTGTTGAGCCATAAAGATTCTTGTTGGTAAGACAAAACACTCACTTGAAGCTGCCGATTACTCTCATTTTCCTTGCTATTATTTTTGTATTGCACATATAATATGATAAAAGCCACTGCTGAACTAATTATAGCACCCATATATCCTCCCCAAAATGAGAGCCAATGGGTGCTATCTCCAACAATATTAGCATTTATTGGTATTAAGAGTATAAAATTTAATACAATTGGAAATATTAATGCTATTGCCAATACCCCAATAATCACAGCCCATTCTATTTTTTTATGAAATAGTTTCATTTTATCCTCCATTTTAATGTAAACAATGTTTCCTCTATGGTTTTCTTTTGCCGCAGGCGTTGCTCCACCTCGTCGAAGAGTTTGTCTTTGCGGGCATCTATTTCATCCTGTGCTTCGAACAGGTTGCGACGTTTCTCGCTGCGTAATGTCTCCATCTCCTTTATCTCACGTTGGGCGGCAACCTTCTCTTCCAGTCCATTCAACTTCCGGGCTTCAGCTTTGCGTAGCCGTATCTCAGAATCGAGGTCGCTAATCTCTTTTTCGAGTCCAATCTTCACATCGTCGGCCCATAGACTCAACTTCTCTATCTCGGTGTCGAAAAAGACCTGGTTGCGCTTCTGGTTCTCCTCACGCACCGTCTCCTTTTGGTGTATAATGTCCCTCTCTAATAGTGTGGACATATTGTTGTCAAGTGTAGTATGCCGTCCTTCTGTGGCATTGAGCGAGAACATCCGTTCTGCCACATCGGTGGGTATCTGCTTCCCGTCGTCAGTATAGCAAGAGATAAGCAGACTGTCTTCCGGTTCGGAGCTTTCGATGGTATATCGGTCAATGCGCATCCATCCTGACCGACCCACCTGTTGTTCCAGTAGCGCCACCTTTACGGGGGTATGGCTATAGTCAAACACCACTTCGTGACAAGGCAACGAAACCGACTTCCATTCGTCAATCATATCCTGCGCCAAAGGCGACCCTACACGATAAATCTGTGCGTGGTCGGGGAGTACAGCGTCGCTGCGTTTCTCTTCGCCAGTAGCAGATACCATACAGTAGCTATCGCCATTGTTCAAGGTGAACGAATGCCGTTCCTCATTAAAAACCGCTTTGCCAGCAAGAGAAAAGCAAGTCAATGCCCAGAGGCGTTTCTCAAAGAGGCTTAGGTTGCTGAGACTTTCAGAGAGATGGCTTTTAAGCTTCTCGCTTACCGACTCGTCGAAATTCTCGAGCAGCGTAGTTCGAGCCTTGATCATCTTGTCGGAGATCTCCGAACGTAGCTCCTCTTGTAGTTTGTCAAAGGCAAGTTCAATCTCCTCCGTTGTGCGGCACTCGTTGTAGATTTGCGAAATACGTTTCTCAAAATCCACTCCGTTGCCGATGCTTCCCAACACCTCATCGCTGGCGCCAAAGACACCACTAAAGAGTTGAAACTTCTCGTTCAGCAGTTCATACACTCGTACATCGGCGGCATTACGCTTGTTGAGGAAGTTTATGACCACCACGTCGTGTTTCTGTCCGTAACGGTGGCAGCGACCAATGCGCTGCTCGATGCGTTGCGGGTTCCACGGCATATCGTAGTTCACCACCAATGAGCAAAACTGGAGGTTAATGCCCTCAGCAGCCGCCTCGGTGGCAATCATGATAGTGGCATTGTCGCGGAAATATTCTACCAAGGCAGCCCGTTTGTCGGCAGTTGCCGAACCGGTAACCCTGCTGCTTCCTTGATATTTCTCCAGCCATGATTTGTAGATGGCGGTCGACTGCTTATCATTGTTGGAACCGTTGAACAGTACCACTTTTCCCTTGTAGCCCTTCCTTTCCAGCAACTCACGTAGGAAATCCTGTGTGCGACGCGACTCGGTAAAGATTAAAGCTTTCTTTTCGGCACCCAGTTTTTCCAACTCTTCAAACCCCTTGTCGAGGGCGATGAACAAATGATTGGCTTTGCTGTTCTTTTTAATCTTGGCCGCCAATTCCTGAAACTCGCGCAGGTCGGCCAATTCGTTGCGGATGGCAGCCACTTCATTGGGGTGCAACATCTCCTCTTCGTCGGGTTCTGAAACTATATGGGATTCCTCGTCTTCGTCGGAGAGCCAGTAATCCAAGTCGTCGTCCAAGCCATCAAAATCCAGGGCGAGTTGGTTGCAGTCCTGTTCAACTGACTGATGACGCAACAACTCTTCAAGTCGATCAATCAAGCGAGAAAGGGTTCCGTAGATGGCATAAGTGGACGAAGCCAGCAATTTGCGCAGAATCATGGTCATCAGCTGCCGTTGGCTGTTGGGTAGCGCATAGAGCACAGGACGCTGCAGATAAGCTGACACCAGTTCATACAACTGTTGTTCTGCATCTGTGGGATAATACTCCTCGCAGATGGCAATACGCTTGGTGTATTTGATGTATTCCAGCACCTGTCGGCGCAGGGTGCGTTTGCATACAGGCTGCAAACGGTTACGCAACAATTGGTAATCCGACTCGGTCAACACTTTTCCAAACTGGCTTTTAAAACTCTTCAAGTCCCCAAATACGAACTCATCGATGATGGAGACAAGTCCATACAATTCAAGGATAGAGTTCTGTAAAGGGGTGGCGGTAAGAAGTATCTTCTTACGTTTGGAGAGAGCCTCCTTGAGAGTGTTGGCTATACGGTTGGTTGGCTTATAAACATTGCGGAGTCTATGTGCCTCGTCTATGACTACCAAATCCCATGGTGTCGCTTTGAGGTAAGCTGCTTTACTGCGTGCAAACTGATAGGAACAGATGATGATGCCGTCGCGATTGAATGGGTTTAAAATACCGTGCTCCACCGCCTGGTTGAAACTCTTTGACTCCAGGATATATGAAGGCAGAAAGAACTTCTCCATCAATTCGGCGGACCATTGTTTCCGCAAGTTGGCAGGGCAAATAATCAGAAGTGTGCGCTTGTGTTCTGCCCAATGCTGGGAAAGAATGATTCCGGCTTCGATGGTTTTTCCTAATCCCACCTCGTCAGCCAGCACGGCACCATTGGACAATGGAGACTTAAACGCGAAAAGAGCAGCGTCTATTTGATGCGGGGTCAAGTCCACTTGGGCATTTTGCAAGGACGCGGTCAACTTGTCCAAACTATTGGCAGGCAAACGCCTTGTCAGATAGTGGGCAAAATATTTGGCGTGATATGGTGTTATAGAAACCATCAGTCTTTTTCAAAACCAGTTAAATACAATTATTCAAACAGCATTGTAAAAAAACGAAAGTATTATTACACAATAAGAGAGAATCACCTTCAGAATAAAACTATACATTTTCTGCTTTCTCGTTGGGATTAGAAATTGTCCAGATTTCGGTCCACTTGAAAAGCAAAAACGCTATTATATTATGTCGTTAGTTTCTAATTCTTTACTATTTCATTTTTGTGTCTGTTTTTTGTTAATAATGACTTGTTTTCTGTTTGCAAATATACGCATTTTTCGCGAATCAATCACGGTCATAAAAAGAAATTAACAGGAAAATTTCCTTAATAGACTGATGAATAAACCGTAGGGATTCGAGTGATGCATCTACGGCAATAGAGGCAAATCTCTGCTTTCGGATGCAAGAAAAAAAGTAAAAAAGACACTTAATGCGAAAAAATGTGTATTTTTGCAATTTGGAAAAATATATTAACAAATACAATAACAACATGAAAAGACTCAGTATCATCTTGATGTGCTTTGCAACACTTTCATTCGTGTCCTGCAGCAGTATTAAATCATTTACGGCTTCCGATGCCGCCGCCAAGGCCGTCGGACAAAGCACTGCGAACGCCATTATAGGCCTCTACAAGTCCTACAAGGCCAACGGCACCATCAGCCTCAGCAACACCACCGACCTCACCAACGCCCTTGCCCTGGCCACCGGCTACACCGGCTACCGCAACAATCAGGCCAACAGCAGCTACAAGACCTCTTTCGCCGCCGGTATGGTGGCCGCTGGCGGAAGCCTAATCACTTCGGCCAACGTAAACGGCATCATCACCACAATGAACAATTTGACCGGCCTGAACGTGAACGCCTCCAACATCAGCCAGAACGTGAACACGGTCACCTCCATCATCACCCTGCTTCAGGCCTTGGGAACGGCTCAGTAATAGCGTACTGCGTATAATGTGTTATGAGGAGGCGACGGCCTCTCAGCATTCAGAAAGGTCTCGTCTCGCAGTATTCAGAACCCATTAATAACACAATCAATGAACGTAAGGAATCATTTTGCAATTATCCTCCTCGTGGCCGCAGCAGCAACATGGGTGAGCTGTTCCAAACCCGAAGAGCCCGAAATCAATCCCCCGGCAACCGACACAGTTACGCAAGACACCCTTCCTCCCGAAGAACCCGCTGACAATATCTACCAGTTCAAGGTTTTAGACGGCAATGGCGACAGCGTGGCGCTGAGTGCTTACCGCGGCAAAGTGCTGCTAGTGGTCAACACGGCCACCCGCTGTGGCTACACCCCGCAGTACACAGACCTGCAGCGCATCTATGAGCGTTTCCACGACAGCGGTTTCGAAATTCTGGACTTCCCTTGCAACCAATTTGGCGGGCAGGCTCCTGGCACATACGACGACATCCACGACTTCTGCACCTCACGCTACAATATCACTTTCCCCCAGTTTGCCAAAATTGATGTGAACGGTGCCAACGCTTCACCGCTCTTTGTGTGGCTCAAAAGCAAAAAACCTGGCAATATCCGCTGGAATTTCACCAAATTCCTTATCGACCGTAATGGCGAGGTAATCAACCGTTTCGAGCCCGAAAAAGCCATGTCGGCCGTGGAAACCGCTGTATCCAACGCCCTGTAGGGGCATCGTCATCCCCTAGCCTATTCCTGAATAGCCCTATAGTATAGGCATAAAACAACCTCTCTTTAAAAGGAAAATAATTCCACAGTTAAAGAGAGGTTGCTTTTTTGTCAGACTTGCTATTCCCCAATGCTTTGGTAATACTCGACCGCGTCGGCTACGAGGAAAATGCTACCAGTGACAAGCACTAGGTCCTGATGAGGGTCGGCGGCATGGCGGGCTGTCTGAATGGCCTGACCCACATGGGCATAGGCGGTGCCGGACATCCCCTCGTCCTGGGCCGCGGCGGCCAACTGCTCAACGGCAAGGCCGCGGGGCACACTGGGCTGGGTGTAGTAATACGTAGTGCGCTCGTGGGGCATCATGCGCAGGATCTTGCGGTAGTCCTTATCGTTCACGCAGCCGTAGATAAGGTGGAGATGGCGGTAAGGAATCTCGGCAAGCTTTTGCAGCATGGCATTCACACCGTCGGCGTTGTGGGCAGTCTCGCAGATGGTGAGAGGCTGACGGTCCATGAGTTGCCAACGGCCATGGAGGCCAGTGTCGACCACCACGCGGGCTATGCCCTGGCGGATGTGGTCCTCCGTAATCTTATAGCCCACCGATGGAAGCAGTTCCAATGCCTGAAAGAGGGTGGCAATGTTATGCAGCTGATAGCTTCCACTGAGGGGGCTGATGAATTCGTTTGACCCGAGAGGGAAAGGACAGTCGCCCGCCACCTGCACCGAGAAATGCAGGTCGGGGTCGTAGGTGTCGAGGCCTCCCTCGGCGGGGCGTTGGGTCTCGTGTAGGGTGTATTTGCTGTCAGCAAAGTATATGGGAGCCTGCATTTCAGAGGCCTTTGCCTCGAAGACGGGCTTGGTCTCCACATGGGTCTCACCAATCACCACAGGCACATGGGACTTGATTATACCGGCTTTCTCACCTGCTATCTTAGCAAGGGTGTCGCCGAGGAACTGTGTGTGGTCCAGACCAATATTAGTTATGACACAGAGGTCGGGGCGTATGACGTTCGTGCTGTCCAGGCGGCCGCCCATGCCCACCTCTACCACGGCCACATCGACCTGCTGCTGGGCAAAATAGTCGAAAGCCAAACCCACTGTCATCTCGAAGAAACTGAGCTGGAGGGTCTGCATAAAACCACGGTGGAGCTCCACAAAGTCGGTCACCTGCTCCTGCGGTATCATCTGACCGTTGATACGTATGCGCTCGCGGAAGTCAACCAGATGGGGCGAGGTGTAGAGGCCTACCTTATAGCCCGCCTGCATCAGCACCGAGGCAAGCATGTGGGACACAGAGCCTTTGCCGTTGGTGCCGGCCACATGGATGCTGCGGAATTTGCGCTCGGGATTGCCCAGGTGGGCCATGAGCTGGACGGTGTTGGCAATGTCGGCCTTGTAGGCTGCCTGGCCAATACGGTGGTACATGGGCAGGCTGTTGAAGAGGTAGTCAAGGGTTTGGGCGTAGGTCATTTTCAGAAAGGCTATACGGTGGATTTGACAGATTATTTGGTGGGAATAGTATAGGTGAGGCCGAGCAGGAAGAGGCCGCGGTAGCTGGGATAGTTCTGCCAGTAGAAATAACGCTGGAAGAGGAGGTTGTCGGCCTTGAGGAAGAAGCTGAGCGCCTTATTGTGGCGGTATTCCACTTCGAGATTAAGTCCATAGCGCAAGGGGAGGTATAGCGTACTGTCGGCGCCGTCAAAGGCCTTGGCCGTGGCGTAGGGGGTGCGCCCCAGGCACTGGAATTCCAGTCGGCCAATGATTTTGTCGTGGTAGTTCACAGTGGCGGCCAGGGCGGCATCGAAATCGGGACGGTAATAGAGAGGCAGCTCCACGCGCTGGTCGCCCTGGATTTCGGTGCGCTTGTTCTTATAGATATAGTAATTGCCCTTCACTTCCAGACGCAGCATCTCGTCGTTGACAAAGGTAAAGTTCCCTCCCACTTTGATGCGGGTGAGGGAGTCGTAGACGGGCTGGAAGACATTCTGCAGCGTGTAGTGGTCGTTGAGTTGGAAAGAGAGGTCGTCGTCGAGCGAACTGTACATGCCATAGACGCTGAAGTCGTTTTTCTTGCTGAGGTTGAAACGCAGTTTGGCGGCAAAGTCGTAGTGGCTCAGGGCGCGCACCTGACTTCCGGGGGCAATGTAGGGATTGACCAGACGGATATGGTTCCAGCTGTTGGCGTCGATATTGCCCTGGGCATAGAGCGTGGCGCTGACGAGGTCGTTAAAGAACGACTTCGTAACCGAGGCATCGGGGTACACATGCACCTTACCCTTGGTGCTGTTGAAAGCATCCACCGCCACTATGGCTCCGGCGTGAATCTGGAACTCGGAGAAAATGAAATCCAGATAGGGGTTGGCCTTGTAGAGGTGGTGTGACCCACGGTCAGCCAGGACGCTGCGTCCTGTGACCTCGTCGCGGTCGAGCAGGGCAGCCTCGTAGAGGCTGTCGGCACCCAAGGGAAGCGCCAGCGGGTCGAAGTTGTCGAAAAAGCCATTGTAGGTGAGGTGCAGATAGGCCACACCCTTGTATTTCTGAGCCAGGGTGAAGCCGTAGTGTATGTTGCCGTCGAGGTTGATATTCAGCTCGTTTTGGCTATAGGTGGCAAAGAGGTCGGTGACGTTGAGGTTGGCCTCATAGCCTAGGGCATGGACATCGGTATTGAGCGTCTTGATGCCAAAATTTGCCGATGCCACATTATAAGACATATTATAGGAAGACTTCTCAATGTCGTCGCGGCTGAGGTTCATGACGGCAAAGAGCGTACTGTCGCTGAATCCATAGTAGCGGTTGAAATCGTTCTGGAATCCCAGGTCGGCACTAAGCTGCAAATTCTTTTTAGTGATGAGCTTACCAAAGAGTGTGACATCGGTGAACGAGAACGGAGCCTGGCCATAATGCTCTGGAGAGGGCTTTTCCTCGTCCGAATGCCCTATCTGCCCCCACGACGAGCGGTGCACCATGCGCACACCGTAGCTCTTGTTAGGGCTGCGGAGCGAGTTGTAATACAGCTCCGCCAGGGGCGACCAATAGTTGCCAAAACCCAACTTTAAGTAATTATTATAGAGCCGCGTGGCGGGCTCGCCGATGATGCGGGCGGCCTTGATGCGCGACGGCTCGTAGAGCGAGGTCAGGCGGCGGGTGATGATGTCGTAAGTGAACGACTTATTAATAGTAGAGACCGTGTCGGTAATAGAGGGAGCCACATTGATTTTAGGCATCTCCTCAACCACCGGTTTGTATCGGCTGGTGACCACCACGCGCTCATTGTATACATTGCTATCGGACTGAGCGCGGGCAGTGAAGCCGGAGGCCAACAGCGCTACGGTGAATATGGCGGAAAAAAACTTAGCGTATCTCATAGGTCTTAATGATTATCGGTTTCAGTTTCGTTTTCAAGTTCAATAACAACCTCTTCCTCTTCGGGCTGCTGGGCGGGCTTCTCCTCTTCCAGAATGGCATTGCGCTTCTGCAGGGCCACCTGCACTAGGTCGTCGCCATCGTAATTGTCGATAATGCTCTGCAGGGTCTGTTTAGCCTGCAAGTTATTGCCGCGGGCGTGGAATATGTCGGCCCAGAGGATGAAGGACTTGGCCAGCCAGTAGTCGCTCACGGGGTCGGCGGCAATGGCCTCGATGGCCCGTTCGGAGCCGTCATAGTCCTGCTGCAGGAAACGCATCTCGGCAATGCGGTAGGAAGCCTCGCCGCTGTAGTCGCCGTTAGTGGAGGACTTAAGGAGCGAATAGAGGCTGTCGGCCTGGCGGTATGTCGCCACATTCCCGTAGTAGCAGCGGGCCATGCTGATGCGCGCCTCGTCGCGGAGCTCGTCGGTAATCTTGGTCTCGCCCAGCAGACGGCGGGCGGAGGCAATGACGCTGTCGCCCATGTCCAGGCGAATCCAGCTGCGCATGTAGCCCACCCGGCCTCCAATGCGGCTGTTGTCGCTCTCGGCCATGCCGACCAACTGGCCGTAAAGGTCGAGTGCCTTGGTAAAGTTATTCAGGTTATATGCAATGTTAGCGGCATTTTGCAGCGAGCGTTCGGAGTAGCTGTTGCGGCCGGCGCTGGCCACGGCCTCGTAGTGCGGCAGGGCGCGCTCGTTCTGGCCGGTGCGGAAGAGGCAGTCGGCTGCATAGTAGTGGGCCTGGAGGTGGAAAAGACCTTCGGGGAACTTATCCAGGTAGTTCTCGAAACTCTTCACACTGCTCTCGCAGTCGCCGTTCATGTACTGATTTTCGGCCGACATGTAAAGGGTGCTGTCCTGCTCGACGGTAGAAACGGTATTTTTGGTGGTGCGCTTGACATAGCCGAAATACTCGTCCACGCGGTTCTGGCTCACGTAAATATTCTTGACGGTGCTGAGGGCGTCGCGGGCCTCGTCGGTGCCAGCATAGTTGGTCAACAGCTGGTCGAAGACATCCAGCGCCTCGTCGTTGCGGTCGGTGTTATAGTAGATAAGGCCTATGTTGAGCAGGGCCGTCTTCACCAGGCTATTGGTGGGGTACTGATTGCGGAAGTTATTGAAGTAGAGCAAGGCCATGCTGTTATTGTCGCTCACCAAGTAGGTGTTGCCCACCTCGAAGAGGGCCTTAGCGGCAAGCGGGGAGTCTTTGAAGCGCTCGAAAATCTGGTTCAGGTACGTCAGCTTCTCGCCGTACTTGCCCAAGGCGCCATAGCAGAGAGCCTTTTGGTAGGTGGAGTAGTCGGCATCGGCATCGTTGGCCTCAATCACGCGGTCGTAATACTTAATGGCGTCGGCGTACTTGCTATTGAGGTAGCTGCAGTCGCCCAGGCGGTTGTAGACATCGTTCACCTGGTGTGCATCGATGCTCCGGTCGGCCAGGCGCACAAACATCTTGAAGTCGTCCGTAGCGTCGGAGATATTGTCGCGCTTCATGCAGAGGTAGCCGTGGGTGTAGAGTGCCTGGCGGTAGTAGGGCGAAGTGGTGGCATTGGTGCTGAGCATGAAGCGGTCCAATGTCTTGCCAGCGGCCTCAAAGTCGCCCAGGCGGTAGCGGGCTTCGGCATAGAGGTAATAGGCGTCGGTAGTATACTTAGGCAGGGCGTTAATTTTCGTGGCCTTCTGGAAATAGGTGGCGGCGGACTTCAAATTGCCGGTGTTGAACACCTCTATGCCGCGGTTGATAACAATGCGTTGGTAGGCCTGGTTCATCACGGCACTGCGGTCCGGAATCTTCTCGATGAGCGTGAGGGCGTCCTTGTAGTTGCGGGTGCTGAAATAGAGCGAGGTGAGGATTTCCTCCACCTCCTTCTTGTGCGAAGTCTTGGGGTACCTTACCAAGTAGTCTTCAAAGGAGCGGATGCTCTCGTTGTAGGGGTTGGCGTTGAGCTCGTAGGAGAGCTTGGCGTAGTTAAATTGTGCGTCCTCCTTAATCTGGGGGTCGAAATCCATGGTAGAAGCCTGCAGGAACATGCTGCGGGCCTCGTTCTTGCGACCCAGCTTCAAGTCCACGTCGCCCAGCACGTACAGGGCGTTCTGCGCCACGCTGTCCACGCAGGCGGTCTTCTTGCTCAGGTAGAACTGGGCCGAGTCGTACTGGTGCAGCATGTAGTAGCAGTAGCCCACCTGGTAGTAATTGTCCTGCGGGGTGCAGGCCAACAGGGCGGCAGTGCTGCTCTTCTTAGTGCCGCGGGCATTGCTTCCGGCAAAGGTCTGCGCGGGGTCGGTGTCGTCGCGGTCGTCGCGGTTGCGCATGGCGGCTTTGTAGTAGTCCAGGGCGTTCTTATACTCTCCGCGGTTGAAATAGACCTCGGCCACCATCTGGCGTATCTCATTCTTCTTAAAGACATCCTCCTCCAGCAGCAGGGTCGGGGCCAACTGCAGCAACTCGTCGTCCTTGCCCAAGTAATAATAAATGCGGGCAATGTAGGAGGGGACTATCTTGGCAAACCTGCGGTCCGACTGCAACTTCTGGAAGTTGCGCAGCGCCAGGTCGTATTTGCCGTCCATGTACTGCATGTGGGCGTAATAGTAGATAGCGGCATTGGTATACTTCGACTTGCCGTTGATTTCCTGCGAGAAATACTTCTTAGCCTCGTTGTAGTCCTGGTCGTTAAAATAGCAGTAGCCCATCTTAAAGTTGAACTCGCTGCGATGGCCGTACTCCACCTCGCGCGAAAGCACGTTTTTATAGTATTTCAGCGCCTTGTCGTAGTCGCCCTTGGCATAGTGGTAGTTACCCAGGTAGAAATAGACCATGTTGGTATGTACGCTCTGGGGGTAGCGGCGGAGGTATTCCGTCAGTCGGAAATCGGCGTCGTTGTTGCTCAGCTTCTCGGCGCACACGGCTCCGTAGTAGCAGGCTTCCGACGCCATCTGCTCGTCCACCGGGGCCGCGCTGACCGTCAGCTTGTCAAAAAGATTCTGTGCCGAGGCGTACTTTTCTTTCTGATAAAGGTCCAGCGCCTGGCGGTAAAGCTGCCGCACAGACTCCTCCGGCGACATTTTTTGCGCCAAAACCGTTGGGGAAGAAAGTGCCATAAGCACAATAACTAAAAGAACTTTAAATCGTTGCATAAATCAATTGTTACTTAATTCCGAAAGTAAAATTACTAATAATATAATAATATAATGCCACCCCTGCGCCAATTTTGTCAACAGCGTATTGTTAGTTGGGTGGAACCAGATTGGCTGCAGCAAAAAAACATTCCCTCCCCACCGCTCACCTGGGAAATATGGGAGTTCGCGGGGCCGAAACCCGTTAAACCTATGCAGCCATAGGACATACCAGCCATATCAGCGACACCGAAAACATCGGTATGCACCGTCGCAACCCTATCGCCGGCAACACCTTGCCGGCCCTATGCAAAGGGTCTGGTCAGTACCGCAGGAAGAAAGGCTTCTCCGCCTCCTGCTGCTCCTTGGTCTGCCAGGGACCGTGCATCAGGAAACCGCTGGCGGGCTGCGGCGTGATGGCGTACTGCAGCTGTCCCTCGGGATTGATAAGGATGAAATGGGGGTAGGACACCACCTGGTAGTGTTCCAGCAGCCTGTAGTTGCCGTTGAAATGCAGCCAGGTCCAGTTATATTTGGAGCCTCTTTTAGAATTCTTCAGGAAATGGTACATCTTCTGGAACTCGCGGTCGCAGCAGATGGTGACAAACTCCACGTTCTTGTTCTTTCCGTAGATGCTGTCTTTGAAGTGCGCCATGGTCTCAAGCTCAGAGATACAGTTGGGGTCGCCCACGTGCACAAAGGCCATATACACCCATTTGCCCTTAAAGCTCTCCAGCGACACCATCTTCTTGTCCACGTCGGGCAGCTCGAAGGTGGGCACTGCCTTGCCCTCCTCCAGCTTGTGCAGGTTGGCTATGATGCGCTCGGCCAGCACCTTGTGCTCCGGAAACTTGCTCTTGCTGCCAATGAGGCTTATCATGCTCACCACCTTGCCCGGCTCGTAGTATTGCGACTGGTAGAACGACTCCTGCAAGGCCTGCAGGGCCACCAGCTCGCGCACCTGCTCGTTGCGCAGCAGCGTGTCGGTGCCCAGCGAGTCGAGATAGACGTCCACCCTCAGGTTGTTCACCCACGAGGCCATCTGCCAGATAGGTATCTTGGTGGTGCCCTTCGACACGGTGTTGGCAAACAGGGTGGTAAAGAACGACATGTAGTTGTCGTCGTAGTAGAGGATGGGCTGGTTCTTGATATAGCGGTTGACCATATTTTTGCGGCTGTCGAAGTGCAGGCTGTATTTCAGACTGGCCAGCTGGTAGCGCTTGTAGCGGTTGAAAAACTCGTTGCGGGTGTCCGGCGCCTTCTGCCGCACCTCCACCTCCAGGCTGTCGAAATAGCGCTTCTGCGGGCGGAAGCGGGCATCGAAGAAGATGCGGTGGTCGTCCAAATACTGCGCCACCACGGCCTCATAGTTCGAAATCAGCCCGTTGAGCTCGTCCTTGGGCATGTTCACAAATTCCAAGGGAAGCACTTCGGGGTCCAGAAAAATGTTCTTCTTCTCGTTCAGGTCCCAGTCGAAACGGGGCACGTACACCTCGTAGTCCCTGCCCGGCTCCACAAAGAACGACTGGCTGTAGTTCTCAATCTGCAAAATCATCAGGGTGGGATAGTTGGCGTAGGCCTTCAGCTCGAAATGCCTATTCTGATTGATGGTAGTCTGGGCCACCAACTCTTCGGAGAGGGTGAGCATGTCGGTGTAGTGGTAGAGGTAGACCTCCTTGCCGGCGCCGTCCACCACCTCGCCCTGAATGGTGATATTGGTCTGAGCGCCAGCCACCAAGGCCAGCAGTACAAAAAGCACGAAAGGTAATAATTTAACTGAACGCTTCATTTCTTTGGATGTATTTGTCTTTATTGTAACGAGCCATCCGCCAAAATATTGCCCGCCGGCAAAAGTTTTAACACTTGTCCCGCCGCCCGTCCCCGTCCCTCGCCCGCCCCAAGCCTCACCGCCCCACTCGCGCAAGGCCGTCCCTGCCCTCACCCCCCGCCCGCCACGCCGCAACCCTTCCGTAGCCCCACTACATCCTTGTTACTTCCTCTATAGTTCGTCTATACATCGCCTATCTGGCACCGAAGAAATGGTGGTGAACGGCAGGTGGTCCGCCCACTGCGATGCGGAGCAAAGGCAGGGGTCGGACGGCGGCGCGGCACGGTTTTTGCCGCCAGAGGGCAGCCCATGTCACCGCCGGCGGGCGGCAGCGCACTTTTTTTCGCCCTTTTAGGACCGAATGCAGCGCATTTCGGAAAAAAGGCGTATATTTGCAGCACGAATGCCGTCGCCGCCTGTGCGCGGCGGGCATCGACAAACGGCTGATTCTGTTATGTTAAACCCTTTTTCAAGCTGAAGAAAATGAAAAAATACGTCTGCGACATCTGCGGCTACGTCTACGACCCCGCCAAGGGCGACCCCGACGGCAACATCGCCCCCGGCACCCCCTTTGAGGACCTCCCCGCCGACTGGGAATGCCCCCTCTGCGGCATGGGCAAGGAGGATTTCAGCCCCGCCGAGGCGTAGCCGCCGCCGCGCCCCTCGGACAGCCCCGCCGCCACAGGCCGTGGCCGTGACCGTGGGGGCATAACGTGTTTCAAGACAGACCAAGGCAACCATGTTCCTGCATATCGACTGCAACGCTTATTTCGCCTCATGCGAGGTGGCCACCCGCCCCGGGCTGGAAGGGAAACCCGTGGTGGTGGCCAACGAGACCGAGAACGGCGGCGGCGTCATCCTTGCCCTGACGGCCGAGGCCAAGGCGCTGGGACTCAAGCGCGGCACCCCCCTCTTCCAGGTGCGCAACCTTATCAGGGCCAACCACGTGGTCATCTGCCCGGTGGACCACAAGAAGTACCGCCGCATTTCGCACCAAATCATGGAGGCCGTGCAGCAGCAGGGCATCGTGCAGGATTTTGTGCAATACTCTGTCGACGAGTTCTTCGGCACCCTGCCCTCCGACCAGCCCGACGAGTTGCGCCACTACGCCGCCATGGTCAAGGACATGATTGCCCAAACCACCGGCATACCCGTCAGCTGCGGCCTCTCGCAGAGCTACACCCTGGCCAAAGTGGCCACACACTACGCCAAGCACTACAAGGGCTACAAGGGGGTGTGCGTGCTCATGCCCGAAAATCGGCAGCGGGCGCTGGCGCTGCTCGACATTGCCGACGTGTGGGGCATCGGCCGCCAGAGCCGCGCCAAGCTCTATGCCCTGGGCATCCACACGGCCCAGGAACTGGTGGAGTGCGACGAGAAGACCCTCGGCAAAGTCTTTTCCGCCGCCGGACTCAACACCTGGCGCGAACTGCAGGGCACACCCTGTATCGACCTCCACCGCCCGGCCAAGCAGCGCAGCATCATGCAAAGCCGCACTTTCGTCTACATGACCGACAGCCTGCAGACCCTGGAGCAGGACATACGCACCTACGCCGCCGCCTGCGCCGCCAAACTGCGCGAGCAGCGAAGCGTCTGCCGCACCGTGCAGGTGTTCCTCTCCACCAACCGCCACCGCGAGGACCTAGCACAGTATCGCAACAGCGTCGGCATACACCTCCCCTCCCCCACGGCCGACACGCCCACGATAGCCAAGGCCGCCCTGGCCGGCCTGCACAGCCTTTATAAAGAGGGATTCCTGTACAAGCAGGCGGGCGTGATTCTCTCCAACATCTCAGAGGAAGAGGGCATGCAGCTCGACCTTTTTTCCGAGCCCGAAGACGAGCGCCACCGCAAACTGATGCAAATCACCGACGCCCTCAACAAAAAATACGGCGACGACACCATCAACTTCGGCCTATGACAAAGGAACCACCCTATTCTCAATTTGCTTCTTGGTGGTTGTTCTTGGGCTATTCTTCTGCTACCTTCTAGCCCGACTAAAAAGGAACCGGCAGCATTGTCATGAACGACTTATCCTCAGGGGCTCGGCTCTCTAGCCATTTTTTAACAAGCAAAAAATCCTCAATTTTCTTCCCCCTTTGACCCTTGCCCAGGCATTCCATGCCCGCCAACCTTTCGTCTTCGTCCCGTTTCCAGACACTTGCCCCCCCCAACAGGTTGTCAAGCGCAAGGGGCTTTAGCCCCGTCCCCTACCCGTGTGTTGCAATTCCCTCTCGACAATCGTTTTTCATGTTTGCCACGTATGTTGCAGCACCGCTGCAACCCCATCCCCCCTGCTCCTCTAAAAGCCAACTTGGCAATTCAGATCTGTCGAACTTGTATTCGCCTTGAAAAGACTTCCTTATCCCATCTTTCCCGTCAGATAAGCCTTTGTTCGTTCGTCAATAGGGTTTGTAAACATTGTTTCAGTATCCCCGTACTCAACAAGTTCCCCCAAATACATAAACATCGTTTTTGACGATATGCGCTTTGCTTGCCCCATATTGTGAGTTACGATCAAGATTGTAACCTCTTTTTGAAGTTCCAGCAAAAGTTCCTCGATATGTTTCGTTGCGATAGGGTCAAGAGCCGATGTGGGTTCGTCCATCAATAGCACATCGGGCTTCATTGCCAAAGCACGGGCAATGCATAGGCGTTGCTGCTGACCGCCAGAGAGGAATGTACCCTTCTTATTCAGTACGTCCTTCACTTCATCCCAGAGGGCTACGCTTTTTAAACAGTGTTCAACTGTTGTGTCTTTTTCTGCCTTTGAAAGTTTA
>Ga0247611_10002761_pt1 | contig 27316 bp, 29 predicted proteins | sample 177DNAGHGhighgp2_FD_192422 | JGI IMG/M metagenome (GOLD analysis project Ga0247611, IMG submission 192422) | Sheep rumen microbial communities from Palmerston North, Manawatu-Wanganui, New Zealand - 1770 DNA GHGhigh gp2 | ecosystem: Host-associated > Mammals > Digestive system > Stomach > Rumen... | reverse complement strand
AACCTGTGCAATCTGAGCCGGATTATCAAGCTGGTTTGTTGCATGCTGGAAGCGGAGCTTGAAGAGTTCTTCCTTCAAAGAGGCGAGCTCATTTGAAAGCTCTTCGTCAGACATCTTGCGGATTTCTTCAACCTTCATTTGCGCTTTCCTCCTTTACCTTTGCGATAAACTTTGTCTTGCAAGGGAGCTTGTGTCCTGCAAGTCTCATTGCTTCTCTTGCCTGCTCTTCAGTAACGCCTGCGATCTCGAAAAGAACTCTGCCCGGCTTAACTACTGCGCACCAGTACTCGTTTGCTGCCTTACCTGAACCCATTCGGACCTGTGCAGGCTTCTTTGATACCGGCTTGTCAGGGAAGATCTTGATCCATACCTTACCGCCACGCTTTACGTATCTGTTGATCGCGATACGTGCAGCTTCGATCTGATTTGACTTGATCCAGCAGGGTTCGAGAGCTACAAGACCGTAATCACCGTATGCGACGAAGTTGCCGCGGTGAGCCTGGCCCTTCATGCGGCCTCTCTGCTGCTTTCTATACTTTGTTCTCTTAGGAAGTAACATTAAGCTTTTCCTCCTTCAGACTTCTTTGACTGGCTCTTCTGGCCGAATACCTCACCCTTGTAGATCCAGACTTTAACGCCGATGATACCGTATGTTGTCTTTGCCTCTGCAAATCCGTAATCGATATCAGCACGGAGTGTCTGAAGCGGGATCGTGCCCTCGTGATATGTCTCGGATCTTGCGATCTCGGCACCGCCCAAACGGCCGGAGCACTTTGTCTTGATTCCGAGAACGCCGGGCTGCTTCATAGCCATCTGCATTGCTCTCTTCATTGCTCTTCTGAAGCTTGCACGGTTCTCGAGCTGTGAAGCGATGTTCTGAGCTACGAGGAGTGCATCTGTATCACTGTTCTTGATAACTTCGATATCAACAGTGAATACTCTCTTCTTATCCTTGGATACGTTCTTGTTGAATTCCTTCTCAAGTGCATCCTTAAGAGCCATTCTTCCGGAGCCCTTGTCTCCACCTACGAGTGAAGGACGAGCTGTCTTAACAATAACGTTGATTCTGTCTGTGCCCTTACGGTCGATGATGACCTTGGAAACGCCTGCAACATTTGTGCGGCTCTCGTCTACGGGCTTCTTGGCGTTGCCTCTTGCGATAGGCTCAACTGCCTTCAGTACGAACTCACGGATCTTCTGATCTTCGACAAGACAATCGGAAAAGGTTTTCTTGTCGGCATACCAGTGTGAGCTCCAGTCATCGATAACGCCTACTCTAAGTCCATTCGGGTTAACTTTCTGACCCATGCTTAAACCTCCTTATACCCTTTCCTTGAGAACTACAGTAACGTGACTTGTTCTCTTCTTGATCGAACTAGCCGAACCTCTTGCTCTCGGGATGTATCTCTTGAGAACCGGGCCGGGGTTGGAAATGCACTCAGCAACATAAAGCTTATCTCTGGAGAGATCGAAGTTGTTGACAGCGTTAGCTTCAGCAGACTTCAGAACCTTAGCGATAACAGGTGATGCTGCCTTGGGAGTGTATGTGAGGATAGCATAAGCATCATCTAAAGACTTACCCTTGATGAGATTAGCAACTACTCTTACCTTACGGGGAGCAATTCTAATGTACTTAGCTGTTGCTGTTCCTCTGTCTCTTCCCATTCCGAGAAGCTTTCTCTGCTTCTTTGTAGGAGTGGGGAGCTTATTTGAAGACTTGGAAGGTGCCGCATAAGCTTCGAGGATCTTTTCGCGGTTCTTCTCAATATTGTCTCTGCTTAAAATAATCTTTTCCACAGAAATTTCCTCCTTATGAGTTAGAAGCGGACTTCTCGTTGCTTGTGTGGCCGCCGAACTTACGTGTAGGTGCGAACTCGCCAAGCTTATGTCCTACCATGTCCTCAGTAACGTATACCGGAACATGCTTGTGACCGTCGTATACAGCAATTGTGTGGCCGACGAATTCAGGGAAAATCGTAGAAGCTCTAGACCAGGTCTGGATGATCTTCTTGTCGTTGGCTGCATTCAACGCCTCGACCTTCTTCATGAGAGCGTCCTGAACGTAATAGCCCTTTTTGGTTGATCTACTCATTGAACTGCCTCCTTATGCCTTTCTAGACTTAACAATGTACTTGTTGGACTGCTTCTTCTTATTACGTGTCTTCTTACCCAATGTAGGAACACCCCAAGGTGTAACAGGGCCGGGAAGACCGATAGGAGACTTACCTTCACCACCGCCGTGAGGGTGATCATTAGGGTTCATTACGACACCTCTAACTGAAGGTCTGACGCCAGCATGTCTGGACTTACCTGCTTTACCGAGCTTAACGTTCTCGTGCTCTGCGTTGCCGATAGAACCGATCATAGCGCGGCACTTCTCGGGAACCATACGAACTTCGCCGGAAGGAAGACGGATCTGAGCGAAACCATTCTCCTTAGCCATAAGCTGAGCGGAAGCGCCTGCTGTTCTAACGAGCTGAGCGCCCTTGCCGGGATTCATCTCTACGCAGCAGATAACTGTACCTACCGGGATAGAGGAAATAGGAAGAACGTTGCCGTTAAGGATATCTGCATCCGGGCCGCTCTCAACCTTGTGACCTACCTTGAGGCCCTCGGGAGCGAGGATGTAGGACTTAACACCGTCAACATACTGAATGAGTGCCAAGTAAGCTGTTCTGTTAGGATCGTACTCGATTGCCTTGACTGTAGCAGGAACTCCTACTCTGTCACGCTTCCAATCGATTACTCTGAGCTTTGTACGGTTACCGCCGCCGATATGGCGAACCGTGATACGGCCATAAGAGTTACGGCCGCCTGTCTTCTTCCTTGACTTAAGAAGGCTCTTCTCCGGGTCCTTCTTTGTAAGAACGGAATAGTCAGCTATGGCCATTCCACGAACTGCGGGAGAAGTAGGTTTAAATGTTTTTACTGCCATTTTTTATCTCTCCTTGATTACATTACTGACCAAAACCGAATTCTTCGATTGATGTCTTGTTCTTTGTTCCGGCCTTAACTGCCTTGCCGCCCTTGCCGAGGTATGTAGCCTCAACTGCGTCTGTAGCGATTGTAACAACTGCCTTCTTGTAAGCAGGTGTCTTGCCGGGCTTATTTCTAAGTCTTCTTGCCTTACCGTCAAAGTTTGCAACGTTAACAGCAAGAACCTTTACACCGAAGAGCTTCTCAGCTGCTGCCTTGATCTCGGGCTTCTCAGCGTCAGGTGCAACTACGAATGTGTACTTGCCTTCTTCTGTGCTAGCCATCGTCTTCTCTGTGATGATGGGCTTGATGATTACATCATAGGGGGACTTCATTACTTGTATACCTCCTCGATCTTCTCAACTGCAGCCTTTGTAGCAACAAAGCTGTCATACTTAAGGATATCCATAACATTGATCGTGTTAACGAGTGCTGTCTTAACATCCTTGATGTTTCTTGCAGAAAGCTCTGCGTTTCTGTTTACGCCCTCGAGAACGATGAGTGAAGAATCACTTGCGCCGATAGCCTTAAGAGCCTTGGCAACTGCTGCTGTCTTAACTTCAGCAAGATCCATGTTCTCGATAACGATCATCTTCTCAGAAGCAACCTTTGAAGAAAGTGCGGACTTGAGTGCAAGTCTCTTGATCTTCTTAGGTACTGTGTAGCTGTATGATCTGGGTGTAGGTCCAAAGATGATTCCGCCGCCTACATACTGTGCGGAACGTGTTGAACCGTGACGAGCGCGACCTGTACCCTTCTGTCTGTAGGGGCGCTTACCGCCGCCGGATACTTCGCTTCTTGTCTTTGTCTTCTGTGTGCCCTGTCTCTTATTTGCAAGCTGATTTCTAACAACTGTAGACATAGCAGCTTCGTTGGGCTCGATGCCGAAAATCTCATCGGAAAGCTCGATGGAACCCGTAACGGCACCTGTCAAATCTTTAACATCAATTTTAGCCATTATTTTGTTCCTCCGTCTTATGCCTTAACAGTATTCTGAACTGTTACGATGCCGCCCTTAGGACCGGGAATTGCGCCTCTGATTACGAGGATTCCTCTTTCGCCGTCAACCATGACAACGCTAAGGTTCTGTACTGTGCAGTTAACTGCGCCCATGTGTCCAGGCATCTTCTTACCGGGTACAACTCTACCGGGTGTGGAAGTAGCGCCCATGGAACCGACTCTTCTGTGATACATGGAGCCGTGGCCGTCAGGTCCGCCCTTCTGGCCGTGACGCTTGATATTACCCTGGAAACCCTTACCCTTTGATACGCCTGATACGTCAACCTTGTCGCCGACTGCAAACATATCGGATACCTTGATCTCCTGTCCGAGGCTGTACTCCTCGTCGGGTGTGAATTCGCGGATAATTCTCTTAGGCTCAACGTCAGCCTTCTTGAACTGTCCTGCGTCAGGCTTGTTTACAAGCTTTGCTCTGATGGAACCTGTGCCTACTTTGCAGGCCTTGTATCCGTCAGTCTCTACCGTCTTGTTCTGGAGCACGTACATAGGCTCGCAGCTTATAACGGTTGCCGGAATTACGTTGCCGTTATCGTCGAACAACTGTGTCATGCCGGACTTTCTGCCAATGATGAATTTCGTCATAAAGTTCTTTCCTCCTATTTAGGTTATTGGTTCAACGGTTTTCCGAAGAACGTGACCTCGGTTCTTAAGGCTTGGCAATCCTTTAAAAACCGATTTAAGCCGTTAAGCGTTATTATTTGACCTTTACTTCAATAGTAACGCCTGCAGGCATGTCAAGCTTTGCAATGTCTTCCATCGTCTGGGAGGACGGTGTGTAGACGTCGATGATTCTCTTGTGAGTTCTCTGCTCGAACTGCTCACGTGAATCCTTGTTTACGTGAGGTGAACGGAGGATCGTGATGATCTCCTTCTCAGTAGGGAGCGGGATAGGACCGGAGAAGCTAGCATCGTCGCGTGCGAGTGCATCTACGATAAGCTTTGCGCTCTCGTCGAGAATCTTGTGATCATAAGCCTTGAGCTTAATTCTGACCATTGTTGTCTTTGTTGCCATTTTGTTGGCCTCCTTCTATAAGCTGTATTTCTTTTCTCAACCCTGTCGGGAGTGTCTTGGCTTTCCATTCAAAAACCCAGACTATCCAGTTACCTCCTTAAGGCGGCACTTTGGTTCTCTGGGCAGTAACGTACTGCTTCGAACTCTCCGAACCATCGGGTTCTGAGACGGCATCGGATCGTATCCTCTGCCTTCGGCTCCTTCGAAGTTACCCACCTCGTGAGTTTCCGCGCAGCTGGCGCCTCACCTCGTGGCAATCTCCGTTATCAAAGCCTTATCACCCGTTCTTAAAAGGGCATAATTCACCCTCTTTAGACGCGTGCGAAAGGTATTCTACTATCTTGTTTTGGGATTTGCAAGCACTTTTTTACAGTTTTGCCTATATTTTTAAACATTTTTAAGCTCATCGGGCTCAAAAACGTATTTACTGTTGCAAAATCTGCATACTGTCTCGATCGGCTTGCCGTCTTTTGTGATCTCTTCAAGATCTTTTTTGCCGAGTGCGGCAAGACCTGACAGCATTCTTTCCCTGCTGCAGTTGCACTTGAACTCAACTTCCTGTCCGTCCAGATATTTAAGGTCCGGATCTCCCATGAAGAGGTCGATTATCTGGGCGGGGGTAAAACCTTCGCTGAAGAGGAAAGAGATCTCAGGGAATCCTGCAGCTCTCTTCTCCAGATAGGAGATCTCATCTTCACCGGCACCGGGCAGGAGCTGGACCATAAGTCCGCCTGCATGTGAGACTTCGCCTTTTTCGAGCAATACGCCCAAAGACACTATCGACTTGGTCTGTTCGGACTTTGCCAGATAATAAGCAAAATCTTCCGCGATCTCGCCGGAAACCAGTTCGGACACGCCGACATAAGGCTCCTTAAGACCGATATCCCTTACAACGGTAAGGCTCCCCTTACCAACTGCCGCACCGACATTTATCTTGCCGGGCTTATGATACTCTGTCGGAATAACGGCTTCCATGGGATATGCCCTGACCTTGAAGCCGAAATCGGTAACGCAGGTCATGCCCTCCAGCGGTCCGTCGCCCCTGATTATCGTTGTCTGTGTATCGCCGGGATTCTTCATGGATTCGGATATCAGGATAGATCCTGTCATGAACCTGCCGAGTGCAGCTGTTGCCGCAGGAGACATCTGATGCATGACCCTGGCAGTCTCACATACGGTCTTCGTGCTTACACAAAGACACTTAACAAGACCGCCCAAGCCTTCGGCCCTTACGATGTGGTCTTTCCTTAAGTCTTCGGGCGCGCCCGGTACGTAATATGCGTTATCTGCCATGTTTGTTCCTTATATAAAAAATTATTTTCCGAATACAAAGAAAATGCGTTCATCTTTATCGGAAGGGGCTTCCCTGTTCAGTTCTCCGAACACTGCAAGTTTTTTAAGGCCTGCCTTCTGCGCCATTTCTTCTATTTCTTCAGGAGAATAGAATCTTGCGGTAAGTTCGCCGTCGTATCTCTCATAAAGATCATCTTCCGCAAGCTCGAAAAGCGTGAGCTCGGCGTGATTGATTTTATTCTCCTTATCGTAATGATTTACCCACAGGAGCGTAAAATCATCGTAGTCTTCGTAGAAAACATTCTCGCCCAATGACTTCTCAAAATGATTCTTTGTCGTTGTATCGAGGATGAATACCCCGCCCTCTTCAAGGCTCTCGGCTGCCGTCTTAAAGATCCCGTAAAGGTCATCGGGATCGGTAATGTGACCGACCGTATCCATCGTGGAGATAAAGCATCCGCAGGAAGGTCCTTCATAAGACGTGATATCAGCGCATATCCAGGATACCGTTCCCGACTCATCCCCAGCAGAAGCTAAAGCGAGCATATCGGGAGAGAGATCAACACCCGTTACCTTCATTCCCTTTGAAGCCAGGTAATTCGTGACTGCACCTGTTCCGCAGCCGAGATCGGTAACCGAAGGATCCTTGATGCTGCAGTAATCACTGATAAGACCATAGATATACGGTCCCCAGGCAGAACTATCGCCGTTTATCTGAAGATCATCGTAATGAAGAGCGAGTATGTCGTAAAAACTATCGTCCATGAAAGATTAAGGCAGATAGTTCAAAGGATTTACCGTACCGCCGTTTATACGGACTTCGAAGTGGAGGTGTGCACCCGTTGATGTGCCGGTACTTCCGACTTCGCCGATAGCCTTACCGCGGCTGACCTTCTGGCCTTCCTTGACATAGATGTCCCTAGCGTGACCGTAAAGGGTCGTATATCCGTTGCCGTGGTCGATGATGCAGTAGTTGCCGTAACCGGAACCGCCCTTGTTCTTGCCTTCAACAGGCTCTGTAACAAAGATTACCGTACCGGAAGCTGCTGCCATGATCGTATTACCGTAGCCTGCGCCGATATCTACTCCGGAGTGGAACTTCTTAGTCTTATAGACAGGGTGGATCCTGTATCCGTAGTAGGATGTAATGCTCGTAGTATATGTAGGCCAGCGCCATGTGATACCGCCTACGGTCTTTGTACCGCTGCTGTTATAAGTGGTCGTGCCGGCTCCGCCGCCGCCTGTTGCGGCATTCTCTTTGTTGTACTGGGTCTGGAGGCTCTTGATCTTATCTTCAAGTTTCTTTGCCTCTGCTTCAAGCTCATCTTCCTTCTTCTCCCATGAATCGATGCTCGTATTGACGTCGTCGATCGTGGCCTCAGTCTGTCCGATAAGTTTTTCGAGCTCATCTAACTGTCTCTTCTTCTCATCAGCAATGCCCTGCATCTCTTCAGCATGCTGGAGCTTGATGTCAGCCTGGAGTTCGGCATCGTCCAGTGCGGACTGGAGCATATCAACAGCCTGTGAATCTGCATCTGCAATAAGTGTGATAACTTCCATGTTCGTAAAGAAGCCTGCAAGGCTGTCAGATTCCAAAAGGACTTCCAGCGTAGACTTGTTCTGGTATTCGAACATTATCGTGATCCTGTCAGTAAAGAGTTTCTGCTGCTGCTCGAGGTGCTCCTGAGCCGCAATGTATTCATCCAGAGCTGCTGCTTTCTCATCCAGAGCAGCCTGCAGCTGTGAAGCGATAAGCTCATACTGGGCTTTCTGATCGGCATTTGCCTGGTTGAGCTTTGAGAGCTCACCGGTGAGCTGGTCCTTCTGGCCCTTCAGGTTTGAGATCTTTTCCTTAGCTTTATTAGCTTCCTGCTTTGCAGCATCTCTCTTCTTTTTCGCATTATTGATGTCTTCCTGAGTGACCTTGTTGACAAGAACTGGAATGCCGCTTACGGCAACGACACGCTCGGAGCTGAGCCATGAACTGGATGCCGTTGCAACAAGGCAACAGAGCAGAGCTACAAAGAACATCGATAATCTTCTGATGATCCTGCTGCTCTTTTTTACGCTTTTCTCGTTTCTTTCAATAGTTTCCGTGTTTATCATGATATGCCTCACACTTTGATATATTGACGTACCGAAATACCGCTTCCTACTGCACCGATTATAAGTCCCATTATGACAAGGATAACAAGTTCATGCCACATGAGTGATCTGGTCGTAGCCAAGGAATAGAAACTTGTCGGGTCGATCGAGCTCATTGCCCTTGCATAGACCGAATGATAGACGATCGTTGTGATCGCCCATGAAGTCAGAGCGCTGAACAGTCCTACAATGGCACCTTCCGTTATATAAGGAAGTCTTATGTAGTTGTTTGTGGCGCCGACGAATTTCATGATCTCGATCTCCGAAGCTCTCGAGTAAACGGAGATACGGACCATGTTCGAGATGATGAACAACGCGATTATGAAAAGAACAACGAATGACACTGCCGTCGTGACATTAACGATCCTTGAAGCCTTGGTAAGGAACGTCATTACGCTGCTTTCCTGGGCAACCTTCGAGACTCCGGTATATGTCTCTATCTCGGCACATACTTCATTTGCTATTGAAGGATCCTGAAGTCTGATGCTGAATGTATAAGGCAGATACATGTTGTAATCGAAATCATCCAGGATGGATGAAGATGATCCGAGATTTGACTTGAAGCTGTTGTAGTTCTCCTCAGGCGAAGCCATCGCATACTCGATGATGTTCGGGTTGTCGGCAAGCTTCTGCGCAACAACACTTCTCTCTTCTTCAGTTGACTGGAGCGTCATATAGACCTCGATAGGGGGCCTTTGAGCAAGCTTTCTCATGATCCTTCTTGCATTTACGGAGAACATGTAGAAAGCGCCCATGATAATGAGCATCAGCATGATGGTCGTAATTGAGGCTATGGTTACGAGCGGATGCCTGATGATTCCGCGAAAGCCTTCTTTGATTGAATTAATTAAAGCTCTTCCGGTCATTATTCATCATCCTCCGGCATCATATCAATATCAGTTCCGGGCTTGAAATCTGTCCTTCTTACCTTTTTCTTCTTATCAAGCTTTTCCTTGCGCTTAGCTTCCTTCAAGGCAGCCTTCTCTTCCTTTTCCCTGCGCTTGAACTCACGCCTGATCAGTCTGGAATTGTCAGGTTCCTCCTGCCGGTAAGAAAGGTCTTCATCCGGATCGATGTCAGGATCGAGATCGATGTTCTTTTTGGAAGGAGCGCTTGCGGCAGCCCTGACAGGTGCTGCAGGAGCCTTTTTATCCTCATCACCGAACGAGAAGGATGTAGTATCTTCAGGAATATTGATCTCAATGACCTCAGCCCTTTCGGGTTCTTCGGCCTTAACTGCAGGTTCTTCTTTGACCTCTTCTTTTACTTCTTCCGCGGGAGCTGCAGGTTCCTCAGAAACAGGCTTTTCTTCTGCCTCTTCCGCATCATCTGCTTCCTCAGGCTCTTCCTTTTCTTCGGAGATCTCGAAAACTTCGGTGATCTCTGTCACCTTCGGTTCATTATCGCCGTTAAATACCTCGTCAGGAATTGAAGTAATGGGCGTTACATCCTTATCAAGGTCAAACTCGGGCTTGAAAGATTCTTCAACCGGCTCATATTCTCTTGCAGTCGTCTCACCGAAGAGCACTCCGTCGGGTGACGGGAGTGAAGCCTTGGTGTCAGCATATTCGGCATCATCGTAATCGTCGTTATATGCTTCATCATCACCGAAAGAAACAGAGCTTGAAGCTGCACCGCTGTACAGCGATGTCCTCTGTGCCTGCGCAGCAATTGCATCGGGCTCAGCTTCACCCTTATAGCTGCTGTCCTTCTCATCTCTTAAGATAAGACCTTCTTCGATCTCGATTACTCGCTGCTTCATACGGTCGACCATCGTGCTGTCGTGAGTGCAGATGATTACCGTAGTGCCGCCGTTTCTGTTGATCTCAAGGAGCATGGCCATGATGGCCTCTGATGTCTCAGGGTCAAGGTTGCCCGTAGGCTCGTCTGCAACGATAAGGCTCGGGTTGTTGACCATGGCGCGTGCAATGGCAACTCTCTGCTGCTCACCGCCTGAGAGTTCCTGCGGATAACAGTCTGCCTTATCCTTAAGTCCTACTACGGATAAGCAGATCTGAACCGTATTCATAAGGCTCTGCTTGGGTACGCCGATGATCTCGCCTGCGAATGCAACATTCTCGGCGACTGTCTTTGTCTCGATCAGACGGAAGTCCTGATAGATCATTCCGATCTTACGGCGCAGATATGGTACGAGCGCGCGGCTCATATGAGAAATATCGAAATTATCGATAGTTACTTTGCCTGAGGTGGGTCTCTCCTCACAAGTGATGCACTTGAGCAAGGTCGACTTTCCAGATCCTGATTTTCCTATGACGAAGACGAATTCGCCGTCTTCGATCGTAAGGTTTATCCCCTTTAAAGCTTCAACTCCGGAAGCGTATGTTTTCTCTACATCAATAAAATCAATCAATTTGTTTACCTGATCTTGTTGTCATTGGTATCGTTAAGATAGTCGATATAGGTCCTGACCATGGTCGCCATCTTAAAGAGTACCGCGTCGTCAAATTTCCTTAAATCAAGACCTGTCTTGGTCTTAACCTTTTCGAGTCTGTATACGAGAGTGTTTCTGTGAACGAACAACTCTCTTGAAGTCTCAGAACCGTTAAGATCATTCGCAAAGAATGTATCGATCGTGGTCCTGGTCTCTTCATCCAACTGCTTGAATGCTTCGTTGGGGAATACTTCCCTGATGAACATCTCGCAAAGAGGCTTAGGGAGCTGATAGATGAGTCTGCCCAAGCCGAGCTTGTCATATCTGGAGAGATCAGACTCGCCGTCGAAGATCTTGGATACCTTAAGTGCAGTCATGGCATCCGAATAAGACTTGCTGATATCCATGAAAGAACCAACTACCGAACCTACGGCAACCTTTGCCTTGCAGCCTTCAGAAGTAAGGCATGCCAGTACGGACTGCGAAGTCTCCTCGATGAAGCTGTCCTTCATTTCCTCACTTACCTGTGATTCAAGTGCATCGATGATGACGATAGCTGTCGTGTCATCCATAGAGATGACGGTAGCAACATCGGAATCAGTATAGAGATTCTGCAGTATCTCGAATGCCTCGGCACTCTGCTCTGCTCCGGTCCTTACAACGAGAACGAGTCTCGGATTATTGCAGTCGATCTTATATCCTCTTGCGATCATGGGAACTTCTGATCTGATCTCGTTATCAAGGAGAACGTTACGGATGAAGATCGCCTTCTCCGCATCAGTACCCTTCTCCTTGACAAGAGTCTTCATCCACTCGGCAATGAGCTGCAATGAGATCTTTGCATCTGGATCCGTGCTCTCGATATAGAGAATGTATTTGAGCTGTTCTCCGATAAACACTTTCAGATAAGTTCTGTCAGCGGTGGAAGCGAAAAGGTTGTCTGATGAAACAACGGCTCTGAAAGAAGGATCGATCTCTTCTTCACCGATCTCATTCGTAGCAGCCAAGATCTTACCTGCCGTGTCGATCACTCCGCAGTTAACGGAAATGATTGTCTTTACCTGACGCATGCACTTTTTAATCTCTTCCATGGTTTCCACCTCTCAAGAAGCATTATGAACGTCCATAAAACGCTACATTAAATCATATTATTTTTCTTAAAAAGGTGCAAGTTTTAAGGGCAGAACTGACACTGATTTGCCACATAAAAAGAGGCCGTGAACTCTTATTTAGAATTCACGGCCCCTGAATTGAGGTTCTAAGATTAATTACTATTAGGAAATGATGCTCTGCTCTGTATCCTTGTCGAAGAGGTGGATACGGTTGGAGTCAACTGCGAGGTCAACAACCTGACCAACTGCGGACTGGGATGTTGTAGGGTCAACGCGGCATGTGAGCGGGAGTGATCCGTTAACTGTGACATAGAGATATGTCTCAGCACCGAGCATTTCGACGACGTCTACGTCAGCTGTGAATGCTGATTCAGGGTGATCTGTTACGTATGTGATATCGTCTGTGATAGCCTCAGGTCTTACACCGAAGATAACTTCCTGACCGTCGCGCTCCATAACTTCCTCAACTGCATATCTCTCAGGAAGCTTGATAGTAACGTTCTCGAAAGAAACGAATACGTCAGAACCCTCAACGTTGATAACAGCATTGATGAAGTTCATAGGAGGCATTCCGATGAATCCTGCAACGAATGTGTTAACCGGGTTATCATAGAGCTCCGTAGGAGAGTCAACCTGCTGGATGAAGCCGTCCTTCATAACTACGATTCTGGTACCCATCGTCATAGCTTCTGTCTGGTCGTGTGTAACGTAAACGAATGTTGTCTTAAGTCTGTGGTGGAGCTTTGTGATCTCAACACGCATCTGTACACGGAGCTTAGCGTCTAAGTTGGAGAGAGGCTCGTCCATGAGGAAGACCTTAGGGTCACGTACGATAGCACGGCCGAGAGCAACTCTCTGACGCTGACCACCGGAGAGAGCCTTAGGCTTTCTGTCAAGCAAGTGCTCGATCTCAAGGATCTTAGCTGCTTCCTGAACACGGCGGTTGATCTCGTCCTTAGGCATCTTTCTGAGCTTAAGTGCGAATGCCATGTTGTCACGAACTGACATGTGAGGATAGAGAGCGTAGTTCTGGAAAACCATTGCGATGTCTCTGTCCTTAGGGAGAACGTCGTTTACACAACGATCGTCGATATAGATCTCACCCTCGGAAATATCTTCGAGACCGGCGAGCATACGGAGTGTTGTAGACTTACCGCATCCGGAAGGTCCTACGAGGATAACGAATTCCTTATCTGCTACGTCAAGATTGAAATCTGAAACTGCGACTACGCCGCCTTCATACTTCTTGTAAACGTGCTGGAAAGATAAACTTGCCATAACTTATAACCTCCAAAAATGTGCCCATACATACGTGGGCAGGATAACTATGAGAATAGTAACAAAACGCTTATTTGTTTACTATATGACACTCTCACCAAAAAAAGTTTTGCTATTTTGGCATAGTAATTTCCGTTGCTTGGTAAATCTATCAAATGGTCTTTAACTATTTTGTGAGTGTTGTACAAGAAAAAGCGGCAAATCTAATAATTTGAGGCATTTTTCATCTTTTTTCTTATTGTGCAATATAACCTTTTGGGCCATAAAATCGATCATTCTATGTTACGTTTCAGTGACCTTTGCAGGGATTTCGCAAACAAAAACGGCTTATGCGTTATTATGCGGAGAGGACCCACCAATACTATTATGTAATATATTTATGCATGTTTCAGTTGACTTTTGAATATTTATGCATTATATTGCATAAATCAAACATCAGGGTGGGGATTATCCACTCTATTCGGAGGCAATTAAAATGGCGGTAGAAGAATCTGTAAAGTATGTGTCTATTATCGGATCCACAGGATATGTCGGAGCAGAACTCGTAAGAGGTTTTGCCGGACACCCCTTCTTCAGATTCCGACATCTTACGAGCCAGACATTCGCAGGCAAGCCCTATTCCGAGATCTATCCCGAATTCAGGGGCATCGTTGACGTCGTCTGCGAAGATCTTCCCTACGAAGAAGTTGCAAAAGATTCAGATCTCGTGATCACTGCCCTTCCCCACGGAGTATCGGCAAAGATCGTGCCTGAGCTCCTTAAGGCAGGCGCAAAGGTAATTGATCACAGCGGAGATTTCAGATATAAGGATCTTGCTACATATGAGAAGTCTTATAAGCTTACTCATCCGAATCCGGAACTCCTTGCAGAAGCCGTTTACGGAATCCCGGAGTTCTACAGAAATGAGCTCAAGACAGCAAAGCTCGTGGCAAATCCCGGATGCTATCCGACATGTTCGCTCATTGCACTGGCACCTTTCCTTAAGGCTCATCTCATTGATGAGGATTCCATCATCATCGATGCCACATCAGGTGTCAGCGGCGCAGGAAGAAAGGCTGATCTCGCCTATGCATTCTGCGAGACCGACGAAGCCTTCAAGCCCTATGGTGCCGTAGGCCACCGTCACACGACAGAGATCGCAGAGCAGTGCTCGCTTCTCGCCGGAAAGAAGCCCGGAGATATCAAGGTAACCTTTACTCCCCACCTGGCGCCTTTCAAGCGCGGAATGCTCGCAAGCATCTACGTAAAGCCTTCCAAGGCTTTCTCCGATGTATCTTCCGAGAAGATCAATGAGATCTACAGTGAATTCTATAAAGGCGAGAACTTTGTAAGAGTGCTTCCCGGAAAGACGCTGCCTGACGTAAAGGCAGTTGCCGGTTCGAACTATATTGACATCAACGGTGTTTTCGATCCCGACACGGGCATGATAAAGCTCTTCTCGGCTCAGGACAATCTCGGCAAGGGCGCAGCTCTTCAGGCTATACAGGCAGCAAACGCAATGTTCGGTTTCGACGAGACTTGCGGACTTAAGAATATCGTAAGAGGTATCTGATCATGGCAGGACAGAAAGAAAATCCCGTTATCACGGGCGACATGAAGAACAACGTTGACAGGGCATCGATCCTTATCGAATCACTTCCCTATATCAGAAAGATGAGAGGTCAGACCTTCGTTATCAAGTACGGCGGAAATGCCATGATCAACGAAGAATTAAAGCAGTCTGTCATGGACGATATCACGCTCCTTAAGTATATCGGCATCAACCCTGTCATCGTTCACGGCGGCGGACCTGACATCAGTGACATGCTCAGCAAGGTCAACAAGGAGTCGCATTTCGTAAACGGATTAAGGTATACGGATGAAGAGACCATGGGTTATGCCCAGATGGTATTGATCGGAAAGACCAACAAGGATATCGTATCCACTCTTTGCGGAAAAGGCGCAAAGGCTATCGGTATCTCAGGCATCGACGGCAACCTTATCGAAGCCGAGAAGATGACTGAGGACGCTGAAGGCAATGCCATTGACATCGGCTTTGTCGGCAAGATCAAGAAGATCAACACCAAGGTCATCTCCATGCTCGCAAACGACGAGTATATCCCCGTCATCGCTCCTATCGGCGTAGGCAAGGACGGAGAGAGCTATAACATCAATGCAGATACGGTCGCAGCTGAAGTAGCCGTAGCATTGGGCGCTTCAAAGCTCATTACACTGACAGATGTCGGCGGAGTATTGAGAAAGCTCGAAGACGGTTCTGACTACATCATTCCGGTCCTCGACGAGAAAGACATCAAGGATCTCGTTGATGAGGGCATCATCAAGGGCGGAATGATCCCCAAGATCGAAGGCTGTCTTGATACGGTATTGCGCGGAGTCGACCGTGCCCACATAATAGACGGAAGGATACCTCACTCTATTATTCTCGAGACATTCACAAAGAATGGCATCGGCACAATGATCGTAAAGGAGAAAAAGGAACACTATGAGTATAGAAAATGATCTCTCCCTGATTCAGGATTACGACAAGAATTATTGTCTTCAGGTATTTAATCTTCTCCCTGTTGCATTCACAAAGGGAAAGGGCTGCTATCTCTATGACACCGAAGGCAGGAAGTATCTCGACATGATCGGCGGAATCGCCGTTAACTGCCTTGGCTACGCTCATCCGAAGCTCACATCTGCTATCTGCTCACAGGCAAAGAACATCATTCATGCCTGCAATTACTACTATATTCCGCAGAAGTCAGAGCTCGCTTACAGGCTCTGCCGCGCAAGCTTTGCAGACAAGGTCTTCTTCTGCAATTCCGGTGCTGAAGCAAACGAAGCTGCGATCAAGCTCGCAAGAAGTTATTTCTACTATAAGGATATAAACAAGTATGAGATCATTACGGCAACAATGAGCTTCCACGGAAGAACGATGGGAACCGTTGCTGCTACAGGCCAGGAAAAGTTCCAGACGCCCTTTGCGCCTAATCTTCCGGGCTTTGTCTATGTTCCCTACAACGACATTGATGCAATGATCCAGGCTGTAACTCCCAAGACTGCAGCGATCATGTTGGAGCTCGTTCAGGGCGAGAGCGGTGTTCATCCCGCTGACCTCGAATACATCCAGGCTATAAAGAAGCTCTGCGTCGAAAAGGGCGTTCTTCTTATCTTCGACGAAGTCCAGACAGGTATAGGGCGTACCGGCAAGATGTTCTGCTATCAGAACTACGGAGTACAGCCTGACATCATGACGCTCGCAAAGGGCTTGGGCGGCGGTGTTCCGATCGGCGCCATGCTCACTACCAACGCCATTGCGACAGGCATGAAGCCCGGCGATCACGGCTCCACTTTCGGCGGAAATCCCCTTGCATGCGCTGCCGGCAATGCCGTACTCGAGACTATCGAAGAAGAGAACATCATCGATAACGTAAGGGAAGTGAGCGAAGAGATCTTCGAGAAGCTCAACAAGCTGAGGGCTAAATACAACTGCATCCGTTCGGTAAGGGGCAAGGGCCTTCTTATCGGCATTGAATTCGATGATACGATCACAGCCAAGGGGATGCGTGAACAGTTATTCTCAATGGGCATTCTCGTAAGTGCCATCGGCAAATCAACGATCAGGCTTGCACCTCCGCTCATCATCACAAAGGCTCAGGCAAACCAGTTCATCAAGGCTCTCGACAAGATCTTAAAGAACGTTCAGGGACCGAAGAACGTTTTCGACAAGATCAAGGACGCTATTCCTTCAAAGAAGCAGATCAAGGAATCTGCAGCAAGCGTAAACAATGCCAAGATCGACAAGCTGGACCAGTTAGGCCTTACAGCGGAAAAAGACAATACCCCGGCAGAAGTCAAAGACATAGACCAGATCGATGACGAAGAATAATAAACCGACAGTTAAGGAGTAATTACAATGAAGCATTATATTGATTTCCACAGAGACGTTTCCTTCGAAGACCTTGATTACCTTCTGGACGTGGCAGCAGATCTTAAGGCAAAGACAAAGGCCGGCATCGAGCACCACCTTCTTAAGGGAAAGACGCTTGCCATGATCTTCACAAAGTCTTCAACAAGAACGAGAGTCTCCTTTGAAGTCGGAATGTACCAGTTAGGCGGTATGGCTCTTTTCTTGAGCAACAACGACATCCAGATAGGCAGAGGCGAGACCATCTACGACACTGCAAACGTATTGTCCGGAATGGTTGACGGCATCATGATCAGAACATTCAAGCATCAGGACGTCGAAGACCTTGCAAAGTACGGCAGGATCCCTGTGATCAACGGTCTTACTGACGACCAGCACCCTACACAGGTATTGGCTGACCTCCTTACGATCAAGGAGCATAAGGGCACGCTCAAGGGTCTCAAGATGGCTTACCTGGGCGACGGAAACAATATGGCAAATTCCCTCCTCCACGCTTGTGCAAAGGCAGGAATGGACATCTCCGTAGCAAGTCCCAAGGCTTATACATGCCCTGACAAGTATGTTCTCGAGGCAAAAGAGGACGCCAAGGTCACAGGCTCCAAGATCGTCATGACCGAAGATCCTTTCGAAGCAGCAGAAGGCGCTGACGTAATCTATACAGACACATGGACATCCATGGGCCAGGAAGCAGAGAAGGCTCAGAGAGTTGAGATCTTCAAGAACTATCAGGTAAATTCCAAGCTTATGGGCGTCGCTCACAAGGATGCGATCTTCATGCACTGCCTCCCTGCTTACAGAGGCTATGAGGTAACCGAAGACGTTATCGACGGACCTCAGAGTGTTGTATTCGACGAAGCCGAGAACAGACTCCACGCTCACAAGGCAATCCTCGTAAACTGCTTCCTTAACTGATGAATACGAGCCCGGTAATAAGAACTGCAAGCGTCAATGACGCACCTGAAGTATCGCGCCTCTTAAGAAGCGCGATGCTTACTTATTGCGCGGATTCGGGTATATCTTCTTCGATGCTCGAAGCAATGACCGAGAGCATCGAGAGCGTAGCCGACAGGATCTCGCGTCAGACCTGCCTGGTGGCTGAGACGGACGGGAAAATCGTCGGCTCAATCTGCATCAAGGAATGCCCCAATCCCCTGGTCTACAGTTTCTCGGACAAGACTTTCGAATACTTAAATGATCTCGGAAGATCCTTTTACATCTCAAGATTTGCAGTGCTCGAAAAATACAGGAAAACGGGCCTTGGAATAGACCTCATGGCAAGGGCCGTCAAACTGGCAGCCGGATCAGGTGCAGACTGCATTCTCCTGCACTCCGCGGCAACCAATAAGAACATGGTCGAATTCTACGGCAAAAGAGGATTTGAGCTGATAGATTCGGAAAATTCCAGAGGTTATATGAGAGGCCTTTTCGCGAACAGATTAAAGGCCTGAAGCGCACTGTTCCCGGAATCCGCAATCACCGGAATTATATAGTCTTCGAAAAAAAGATATCGCAGCCTGAGAAATCAGGCTCGTTCTTTATCTGCTCATAAGCCTTATCTCTTGATTCAGCACTGTCATACATCGCGAAAACAGCGCTGCCGGAACCGGTCATGCGGCTGAAACGCGCGCCTGTGGAAAGAAGCGTTTCCCTTACTTTCTTTATCAGAGGGACCTTTTCCTCAGACGGTATCTCGAGATCGTTTGTAAGGAGCTCTCCTCCCTTAAGGAATCTCGTAAGAGGATCGCCTTCGTCTTCAATAAGACCGGCTATATATGCCTCATACCGTTCTTCGTCGAATACCGGCAAAGGCTTACTGTCTATGGCGTGGAAGCACTCGGGTGTCGATACGCCCTCTTTGGGCTTTACGATAAGAAGCGGTATGTCAGACAGCGGCGTCAGGACCCTTATTTCCTCGCCTACTTTCTCGCAGAGACATGTTCCGCCGTAAAGGAAGAACGGAACATCCGCTCCCACATTTACCGCAAGCTGGTTAAGCTCTTCATCAGTAAACGGATTGCCGAAGTGTTCCTGAAGGACCATGAGCACGGCTGCCGCATCAGAGCTTCCGCCGCCCATTCCGGATTCAGACGGAATACGCTTTGTAAGGACTATCTCGATATAAGGAAATTCATTTCTCTTCCAGCGGCCGGCATCAGGAACCGAAGGATCTGTCTCGGCTTTTTTCCTCAGCATTGAGATGAACCTGTCTCTGGCCTTGCTGCAGAGGTTCTTCTCAGGATCGATATCATTTCTGCCGATGCATTTGATATCAAAACCGCATTCGCGTTCGGGATAGATGTTGATAGTGAGATTGTCTGCAAGATCTATTTCCTGCATTATCGAATATAAGCTGTGATAGCCGTTTGGAAGTATCCCGCGTACCCGCAGGAACAGATTCAATTTGGCATTAGCTGTTATTTCATAAGAATCCATAAGGATCTCCTAAGATCAGACAAAGCAAAGGTTTGTAATTCAATTTTACTCTACAAAAGTATATAAATCAAAATCCTGCACGTTCGGGAACAGCATGTTCCCATAAAAAAGACACTGTCAAAACCTGACCGAATCAGTTCTGACAGTGCCTTGTTATCAGCTTAATTATTCAGGATCAGACTGCTACTTCTTCCTGTGACTTCTCAGGCATGATGCCTACTCTGACTGTTCTTGTGAGAACATCGATATATGAGAAGGATACGAGTGATTCCTTGCCTGCTTCATTCTTGCAGAGCATTGTGAAAACATTGGGATAGCAGTGCTCTACTGTACCGATGTATGTGATGATCCTCTTACGTCCGCCGTTGGTCTTGCAAACTATACGCTTGCCGATGAGCTCTTGAAACTTACCCTTGCACATTTCCAAATCGGAACTGATAATCATACGTCTTCCCTCCGTCCGGAGAATTGTTGATAAATATTGCAAACGCCTTAAAGGAACATTACGGAAATATTACCAAACTTGCACCAATGCTAACATTTCCTTGACATATTGTCAACGAGAAAACACAACATTTAGTAAAAAAACAGCGGCAATCTCACAAAATATAGTGGTTAGGGAGATTTTTTTCTATTTTCTTACAGAACAGCTTTTAACTCTCATTGAAAAGGTTTTCTTTTTACAATACAATCGTAGCATTACTCTAAAAAACTGATAGGAGAGGTCAAAAATGCTTAGTGATATCGAGATAGCCCAGAGTGCGAAGATCAAGCCCATCGCAGAAATAGCAGAGCAGGCAGGAATCGATCCTGACAAGCTCGAATTCTACGGAAAGTACAAAGCAAAACTCCCGTTAAACTACATCCGGGATCTGCCTGAAAGACCTGATGCCAAGCTCATCCTCGTTACGGCGATGAACCCGACACCCGCAGGCGAAGGCAAGACAACGGTAAGCATCGGACTCGCGCAGGGCTTAAAGCTTGTCGGCAAGAATCCTATCCTGGCATTAAGAGAACCCTCATTAGGACCTGTATTCGGCGTCAAGGGCGGTGCCTGCGGCGGCGGTTACTCACAGGTCGTTCCTATGGAGGATATCAATCTCCACTTCACAGGTGACCTCCACGCTATCACTACTGCAAATAACCTTCTTGCAGCCCTCATCGACAACCACCTTTTCCAGGGCAACAGCCTCAACATCGATAAGGACAGGATCTTATGGAAGAGATGTCTCGACATGAACGACAGGTGCCTTCGAGCAGTAACAGTCGGTGTCGGCGGCGGCACAAAGGGCGTAACACGTCAGGAGATCTTCCAGATCACCGCAGCTTCAGAGATCATGGCCATCCTCTGCCTTGCAAAGGACATGGATGACCTCAAGGTCAGATTAGACAGGATCGCTATCGCATACGACATGGACGGAAACATCATAACTGCAGACCAGCTCGGTGCTACGGGAAGCCTTGTTACATGCCTTAAGGACGCTATGTGCCCTAACCTCGTCCAGTCACTTGAAGGTGTTCCCGCGCTCGTACACGGCGGACCTTTCGCGAACATCTCACACGGCTGCAACACATGCATAGCAACAAAGACAGCATTAAAGCTCAGCGACATCGTCGTAACCGAAGCAGGCTTCGGTGCTGACTTAGGCGCTGAGAAGTTCCTTGACATCAAGTGCAGAGATCTGGGCATCTGGCCTGATCTCGTAGTTATCGTAACCACAGTAAGATCTCTCAAGTACAACGCAGGCATCCCCAAGCAGGATCTCTCCAATCCTAATCCGGAAGCTGTTAAGGCAGGTCTTGCAAACGTATTGAGACATATAAAGAATATGCAGAATTTCGGCATCCCGGTCCTCGTTGCATCCAACAGGTTCCTTACGGATACCGAGGAAGAGCTTGCCATCGTCGAGGAAGCATGCAAGGCAACAGGCGCCGAGTTTGCTCCCGCTGAGATCTTTGCCAAGGGCGGCGAAGGCGGAATCGACCTTGCAAACAAGGCTCTCTCGATCCTTGATCAGAACAAGCCGAAGAACCCTGTCTACAGCTACGAGCTGACAGATTCCGTGGAAGAGAAGATCACCAAGGTTGCAACAAAGGTCTATGGCGCAGGCAAGGTCGTCATTCTCCCTGAAGCTCAGGCCAAGATCGACGAATTCGTTAAGAAGGGCTACGGCAATCTTCCTATCTGCATCGCAAAGACACAATATTCTCTTTCCGATGATCCGAAGAAGCTCGGCAATCCCGAAGGCTTCACTCTTACGGTAAGAGACTGCTATATCTCTGCAGGCGCAGGTTATCTCGTTATCCTTACGGGTACGATCGTAACCATGCCGGGTCTTCCCCCGCATCCTGCCGCAATGGATATCAACATTGATAACAACGGTGTGATCACAGGACTGTTCTGATATTCGATGAAAAGGCCAAATCCGACATTTCTGAAAAAAGCCGAAGGGATAAAGACATCCCGTAAAAAGCGTACGCTCGTGATCGTCCTGATCCTGCTTGCGATAACTTTCGTAGTAGTCTTCATAAGCTCGATCGCGTCAGCACAGGATACTTACAGACTGATGTATCCCGGACTTGTCGGTGCCGCAACAAGCACGACCACGGCTTATTCTGCATACCAGAGGCCTGTACATACAACAACGGAAACGACTACTGAGGTAACGACGACCGTAACGACCACCATACCTCATGCGGAGCTCGCTGCGACGCCTACTCCTACCATTTCACCTGAAAGGGACAACGGCCAGAACAATTCACCTGACCCGTTCATGGAGGACAGAAACTTCAGTTTTAAGCCTATCGGGATCCAGACCGCCTCATATCAGCAGCGTGCCGTTTATCTCGATGAGCTCAAGGAACAGGTTACGGCTTATCAGAGGAGCCATACGAATCTAAGGATCTGCTACGAGTTCATCTCATTATCAAGCGGCGAACGTCTGGGCGTCGATGAACTCGATCCGGTCGTTCCTTCCGGCGCCATGGCTATTCCGGCCGCCATTGTTTATTACGATAAGATCGCAGGCATAACGGGTCCCCTCTCCGAGGTCGTTACCTATGACGGAAGCTCCAAGGGTTCACGCAATTCCTCTTATATCGCCAAAACATTCTCATACGGCAAACAGTTCTACATGAGGACGATCCTTTATTATTCGATCGCGAAAAACGACAGCATCGCCCTGAATTTCCTGATCAACAATCTCGGCGGCATGGAGGAAGCATTATCTGAGATCAAGAAGATAAGCGGCTATATCTCATTTGATGACAAGGTTATCTATAAGGATTACAGCGGCAAGGAATTCCGCACCACCGGAACGATCTCATGCTATGACATGGGCCAGTATCTTTCATATATCTACCGCACGTTCACGATCAACCCTCAGGTAAACCAGCGTCTGTTAAATGACCTGGCGGCAAATGAGGTCGGATCGCCGTTAAGTGCCGCATTCCCTGAGGATACAAGGATCCTTCATGTCCTCGGCCGCAACACCGACCGTAAGGCATATATGGAATGCGCGATAGTAGATTACAAGGAGCCGTTCGCACTCATAATCTATGTTGAAGCAGCCTCTTCGGAAGCAGCAGGAACAGCGATAGCAACACTTGGAAGCTATACACAGAAATATATTGAGCAGTGCTATAAATAGAGAATAAAATAATCCCGCCTGCTTAAGGCTTCCGCGCGAACTCCGTTCGCTTGTGCAGAAAAGCAGGTTTGATAATTATCCGCTTCCCGTCAAATGTCCTCATAATTGAATTTATATATTTTTCTTTTATGCTATAATCCTAATGTTTGAAATACGAGTTCGTCCCGCGCGGTCTGCCGCCGGCCAAGGTCCCGTGCGATTTCGGGCTGTGAACCCTGTCAGGTCCGGAAGGAAGCAGCAGTAAGCGGTTTACGGAGTGCGCCGCGGGTCAAGCCTTACCGGCGGCAGTTCGGGCGGGACGGACTTTTTTATTATCTGTTTTTGAAACCGGCTTTAAGGAACTAACTATGGAAGATCATATCGTTCTCTACAGACAATATAGGCCCCTTACTTTCGATGACGTAGTCGGTCAGGAAGCCGCCGTCACCGCTTTAAGGCAATCAGTAGTCTCTAAGAAGCTCGCTCATGCCTATCTTTTCTGCGGCCAGCACGGTACGGGAAAGACCACGATCGCCAAGATCTTTGCCAGGAGCGTCAACTGTGAGCACCCGGTAAACGGCAATCCCTGCAACGAGTGCCCCACCTGTAAGGGCATCCTTGACGGTTCCATCCTTGACGTAACTGAGATGGACGCCGCTTCCAACAACGGTGTCGATGACATCAGGCCCATCCTTCAGGAAGTCAATTTCGCTCCGACAAGAACAACATATAAAGTCTATATAATCGACGAGGTCCACATGCTCTCCAAGGGCGCTTTCAATGCGCTCCTTAAGACAATCGAGGAACCTCCGAAGCATGTTATCTTCCTTTTCGCGACCACGGAATCCGATAAGATCCCGGCAACCATCATATCCCGCTGCCAGAGATATGATTTCAAGAGGATCCCCTTGGATCTCATTACCGGAAGATTAAGGGAAGTCTGCGGCAAGTCAGGGATCAAGGCTTCAGATGACGCACTGCGCCTCATCGCTTCCAGATCAGACGGCGCTCTTCGTGACGCGCTCTCCCTGCTCGATCAGATATCCGCCATATCAGGCGGAGACAAGGAGATCTCTTCGCAGGACGTCGAGAAGATAACAGGCACCGTAGACAGTTCATTTCTCTTTAAGATGGCCAACTGCCTTATCGATGCCAGATTCGACGAACTTATCGATCTTTGCGAGATCTTAAATGCATCAGGCAAGAACCAGGCGCGCTTTACTTTGGATCTTGCTGCTTATTTCAGGGACCTCCTGATCATCAGAGTCAAGGCAGATCCCATCATTTACCTGCCCTATCCCAAGGAAACCATCAAGGATATGTATCAGACAGCTGCCAAGGTCAGCGCCGATACATTGACCGGTTATATCAGTTACCTCTCCAAGGAATATGCCGAGCTCCGCAAGTCTCCGGATATTCCCACGAGCTTTGAGCTTATGCTGATGCGCCTTTGCGGCAGGAAATCAGCTTTGCCGGTAACTCCGATCGTTATCCCCGACTTCGAGAAGAAGCAGGCTGAAGCGGCCGCATCGATCACGATCGGTGACAGGAAAGAACCTGAAAAGCCCGCAAAGGAAGAAGAACCTGCCAAGGCTCCCGAAGAGCCCGTTAAGGAAAAGGAAGAGCCTGCCAAGGAAGCCGAGCCGGAAGACAAGCCTGTTTCCGAAGCAAAGCCGGCCTTCTCCAATCCTGCTCCCTACAGGCCCCAGCCTTCATCTGCGCCGTCGGGAATGTTCCCGTTTAACCAGGCGCCGGCTGAGCCCAAGACAAGCGAACCTTCGCTTTCTTCCTTCGATGCTCTTTTCACGTCTTCTTCGGCAAGCGCTGCTGCAAAAGAGCCCGATGAACCGGATGAGCCGGAAGAACCCGCTGATCCTGATGATGCTTATATTCCGGGTGATGAATCTTTCAATGAGCATTCAGAGCCTACGATATTCTCATTCATGCCCAGGGATACCGAACCGCAGTTAAGCTTCGGCACGGACGAACCTGAGCCAGAAGAACCTGAAGAACCGGAAAAGCCTTCGGGCTTCTCCTTTAATCTGCCCGAAGACAAGCCCGCTCCTTCAGCAGGGATATTTGCAGGCCTTTCCAGCTCATTCTTGAAAGACCTTGAAGAAGATGCCGGCTCAAATGATGCTCCACAAGAAGAACCTTCTCAGGAAGCACCTGTACAGCCCCGCTCACAGCTTGCCGTTCAGGCAGACAAGAGCGGACTTATCGTTGACGGCAGGCCCAGAACCGGTGTCAGGGCTCCTTCTTTCAGCGGCGAGTCCACGGATGTCGATTTCAGATGGACCAATATCACGTCCAAGCTCAAGGAGAGCAACGATAATATTGCGGTCATCCTGGAGCAGACCAAGCTCCGCAAGGACGGTAATTCCGCATACATCGTATTCGAAGACAAGGATACGAAGCTCCTGTCCAACCTTAAGAGATCCCAGGCATTCAGACAGATCTCTGCAGGCATAAAGGACGAGTTCGGCGCAGAGCATCTGTTCCTCTGCACGCAGACACAGTTTTCAAATCTCGAGAAGAAGAACCGTGAGTCAGAGCTCGACAGAAAGCTCGATGACTTGAATGAACGTTCCCAGAATCTGGGCGTTCCTACGGATTTTCATTTCGGTGACTGAATATATAATCGATTAGAATAATTTTCGGAGGTTTTTAAAATGGCTAAAGGATTCCGTGGCGGAATGGGAATGGGCGGCAACATGAGCCAGGTCATGGCTCAGGCTCAGAGAATGCAGAGACAGATCGAGATGGCTCAGGCTGAGATCCAGGAAATGCGTTTTACAGGCACTGCAGGCGGCGAGCTCGTTAAGGTTGTCGTTACCGGCAAGCACCAGATCGAGAGCATCGAGATCGCAAAGGATGTCGTTGATCCTGATGATATCGAAGGTCTCCAGGATCTCATCATCGCTGCTGCCAACCAGGCTTTGGCACAGATCGACAAGACCAACCAGGAGCGCATCGGCTCCATCACCGGCGGCATGAAGATGCCCTTCTGATAATGGCAAGATATTCGCCTTCTATTCAGAATCTCATAGCACAGCTCAGCAGTCTTCCCGGCATTGGCGGCAAGTCTGCCCAGCGTCTGGCATTCCATATCCTCGCAATGGACGATAAGGATGCCGAAGCTCTGACGTCTTCGATCATGGCTGCAAGACAGTCTACAAAGAGGTGTTCGTGCTGCCAGAATTTCACGGACTCAGATCCCTGCCCTATCTGCTCGGATCCCCTGAGAGACAAGACTACCGTCCTTGTTGTCGAATCACCGAGAGACGTATCCACTTTCGAGCGCGCCCACGAGTACAAGGGTCTTTATCATGTGCTTCACGGTGTTTTTAACCCCATGAAGTCCATGAGCATCTCGGATACGACCATCCCGGATCTGATAAAGCGCCTTGCCGATCATCCTGAGGTAACGGAGCTTATCGTCGCAACCAACCAGACAGCCGAAGGCAATGCCACGGCTCTCTACCTGTCGAGAATGGTAGGACCTTCCGGCATTAAGGTATCGAGGCTTGCTTCAGGTCTTCCGATGGGCTCGGATATCGAATATGCAGATGACTTAACACTTCTTTCCGCTCTTAAGGGAAGAGTGATACTTGCAGGAGATAATAATGAGGCTTGATAAATTTCTTAAGCTGTCCAGAGTAATAAAGCGCAGAACGGTCGCAAATGATGTCTGCCAGGCCGGCAGAGTTACCGTAAACGGCAAGCCCGCAAAGCCTTCCGTAAAGCTCAAGGTCGGTGATGAAGTTGCGATCCTTTTCGGAAGCGGAGAGGTCAAGTTCAGGGTCTTATCGCTCCAGGAGACAGTCAGGAAAGAGGAAGCCGCCTCGATGTATGAGCTGATTGAATGATTTCTGAGTCACTAATATTACAAGTACTTTAAGTTTAACCCCGGGTTGTTGTTTTGGACCCGGGGTTAAGTAATAATTACTGTATAACGCTGTATTTTCGGAGGCATATCTTGCGCAAAGTCAGACGCAAAACAGGCGGAATATCGTTCTTAACGGCAATGATCTGCATTGTCTGCGTTGTCGTCGGCATTCTCTGCATTACCAAGTATGCCAACATCAACAGACAGAAGGAACGCCTTAAGGCAGA
>Ga0247611_10002760_pt1 | contig 27328 bp, 44 predicted proteins | sample 177DNAGHGhighgp2_FD_192422 | JGI IMG/M metagenome (GOLD analysis project Ga0247611, IMG submission 192422) | Sheep rumen microbial communities from Palmerston North, Manawatu-Wanganui, New Zealand - 1770 DNA GHGhigh gp2 | ecosystem: Host-associated > Mammals > Digestive system > Stomach > Rumen... | reverse complement strand
TTCCGTTCGAATTGGCATATGACGACCGATACAATTCCGTAAAGCTATGTTTATGTTGCAGGTTTACGGTCTTAGCACCGCCACTCTTATTCGGCGCATTAAAATCTGAATCGTTTGGGTCAACACCAACAGGCACTTTACCGGCTCCCCATCGCTCCCAAGTACCACCATAAATCGCTTTGACTTTGGCAGCCGTATCGAGCGTTGTGGACATGATGACTTGACCGACATGGCTCGGCATCAATGGTTGCTCTTTGTTGTAAAGCAAGCCGTCATTCACGCCGATTCGGAGGATTGGAATACCAACCGAGACTGTCAGTGAAACGGTCGTTGAGCCGAGTCTATCAGTAGTCTTAATCTCGAAGTCATAAGAAGTGTTGTTGTCTAGGTCTAGCACCTTATCTGTAACTGAATATGCGCCAGCAGATGTTACCGATAAGCCTGACATCGTAGTCCAGCTACCCCAAGTAGAAGTAGATTGTGCCTTGTAGCGATACTGGACGGAAGAAATGGTGTTTTTAGCCGTATTGTTGATTGTGAGTGGCGAGTAAGTGCCAGACACTTTGAGCGTGGTCTGATTCTCGAAATTATTCAAACGAGTTGCAGAGGCATTGATTACTGGCGCAGCATAAGCCAAGACATTCACATTCTTACTTACGGTGGTAGAGTAGCCACGAGAGTCAGTAGCACGAACTGCGAGAGCCTGTGTACCGGCTGCGAATGAGTTCTCGGAGAAGTTGATATTGAGGTCTGATGTAGAATAGTTAGCAGAAGCCGAAAGCCCAGAAATAGAGGCGTTGTAGGTACTCATTGTGGCGCTTTGGTTAGCCACTGCCTTATTAGCCGAAGATATGATTACTCTAAGCGAAGACTTTCCTTGCACCAAATACTGGTTGTTACCTGTAATCGCCGTGATAGTGGAATTTGTGTCTTGATAAGCGAAGTTCGAGAAGGTAGGCTTCGAATTGGCTTCTACCGCCTTTGCCGTAAACGAGCAGGTCTTTGTGCCGATATTCGTGGAGCCATTGTAAGTAACACAAGTGATTGTACCGGTGCCACTCGTTGCGTTCGGAATCTGAGCGTAGAGGTTACTCGCAATGTTCGAGGTATTAAGAGTAGTGCTTCCACCAACTCCAGTGCCTACGGTATATGAGTATGAACCGAAGGTGAGCGTAATCGTGTGCGTAAATGAGCTTGAGGCACGGTTTGTATTGATTGTAATCGTATCGCCGATATTGAATGTAGAAGGCGAGACGCTTGGCGAAGAAGCACGAGGAATGGTCGTCAAAGCAGTCCATCCGGTACCTACGCTACCACTTACAGGTGGATAGCCACCATAACTACTTCTGGCTTCCCACTGCGCCCATGCGTAGCCGCTTAATGTACCATCATCTTTGTGGGTTCTATTGAATGTTCCACCAACACTACGGCTATTGACCGTATAACCAATCTCTTCAATCCAACCTTCTGCTACTAAGTCATCACTATTTGTTCTGTTATCATGCCAGTAACAGCGAAGAATACCTGCGCCAGTAACCGAGAAGATAGCCTTGTTCTTAGAAAGAGTAGCCGTAGCAGTGATATTGGAAGTGTTATTACTGGTGCTTGTGCTGTTCTCGTTCCACGAGATAGACAATGTAAAGCCGTTAGCGTAGCCACCCGCTGTTGCCAATGTTGTGCTGTTCGAACCTGATGCCATTGTTTGCTCCTTCCTTTAACTCTCTTTAACGAATGACCAACCAGCACGATTACCGCTGGTAATTGGGATTATTTTTATCGGTGGCATTGAAATCTGCGCACGAGACTTAAACTTCTCCACCTCTGTTGTGTCACGGTTGACGGTAAAGACATTCTTCATAGTGCCGGAAGCATCCGAATAACCATTCAAACCAAGCTCGTTGAGCTGCGTGTAGTCGTTCGTGTTATTCGAGCGAACCGTCACACCGGAGCTATCTACTGCCACATTCTTACTCAAAATCTCATCAGAAGCAGACACCCACGGAGTAGTCGAATCACCCACGCTTAACATGAGGTCAGTAATAGAGAAGTCTGTCACTGCATTATTGGTCTCGATTACGACATCGAAATAAGAGGCGTGTGGCTCTACGCCAACGATGCTGTAATTCTTCCAAAGTATCGCAGCGCCTTCTGGGATAGTAACTGTGTAGTCGTCAATAGTGTTGCGAAGATGGATAGTGGCTACACCGGTCGCACCTTTCTTTGCCTTGAATCCGAGCGTATAGAGCTGTGTACCAGAGCTATCCACGGTGATTCTTTGGATGATTGAGCTTGTTGCCTTGAGGTTGATTTGGCTGCCGGATATTGCACCGTAAGACAGCGACTCTGGGCTTGATTCGGACGATACGGTGCCAGTCTGAGTCCAGTTCACGAGCGTCTTATCGGTGTTGATGTTGTAGCCTACCGAGTTGTGAATCAGGTTGCCGCCACCAGTGGTCTGAATTGTGGTCGTAACACTGTTGATGTTCTGCACGACCTGAGAGAAGTTCTCAAGAGTCTGATTCTCGAACGAATCTTGGCGAGAAACGATAGAGGTAATTTCTTGCCCTTGCTTATCCACTTTAATCTCGGTATTGTAGATGGTTTTCATGATGCCACCGGCGAGAGCATAGTTTGTTTGCTCTTCGGTTGGTCGTACGCCACGGATTAGCTCTTTAATGCCACCGTCAATCGTAAGCTTGGTGTAGGTGACTATCACATCCCATGTATTCGTGCCGTCTGTAACGCTGATACGGTCACCACATTCATGCCAGCCGTGACCTTCAGTGTTTGCCTCGAACGGATAGAATTCAAAGCCCTTAATGGCATCGAGGATAGGTTGAGCCATCCCTTCACGGTCGTCATCGAGGAGTTCGTTGTTGGCGAGTTTAACGGAAATGATGCCATTCTCTTTGAAAGGTTCAAATGAAGAAGGCGTTGAACCTTTTTCGACTTGAAAATTCGAAATCGTCAGAGTTGTACCATTTTTGCTATTGCTATAAAAGCTAATATTTTTTGGTTCATTCCCCATAGTAGTAAATGAAATCCTAGTAGTGCCTGCTGGCAAGATTTGGCTGATTTGATGCCCAGACTGCTCAAAACCTACTTTTATGGATGAGCTTTCTTCTAGCGTTATATCGACTGAGACTACATAATTGTCCGCCGCCAACTCTGGACAAATAGATGGGAACTCGGCTTTTCTAATATAGAACCCTGACGATGTTTTTTCTGTGCTTGTGACGCAAGATATGCTGTCAGACGATACTGACAGACCGGTAGAATTATAGGTGTACCATGTATAATGCTCAAGTGTTGGTGATTTGTTCTTTCCTCCGGCAGAATGTTCTATATCGCCATCCGTCACAACAATATTGTCTTCTTGTGGCATCCTGCTCAATACAACCGAACTAACCTTACCATACTTCGGCTCAAACTTAATGGATTTGAGATTGTCATAAGTCCACCCCTCTGTCGTGGTCATCTCTGGCGCACGGAAGGTTAAGACATCCTCAGAGCCACTCACGGAAGCAATCGTAGCAGTTGCGCCAGCAATCTCTGCCAAGATGTCACGATAGGTGATATTATTTATCTTCGCATACAAATCTTCGCTAATTTGATGGCTGCCATTGACGAGTGTAGATGGTTCGAAAGCGAAACCGAACTTCTCATGAATCTGATTCGCCAAGTCTCCAATCGTGCATGGGAAGGTGAGACCGCCAATGGCATAAGGGGTATTCGCAAGGACTCCGACCATATCGTATGCCTTGAACGATGTGGTTTCTTTCTCAAGCTTGGCATCTTGCTCGTGAACATAGAAGTTGCCGAGGTCACAAGTTGCCCATGTGTCGTTGGTTGTATCTGTTTGTACCTCAAGAGATACATGAATCGTATCGCCAACGAGATTGTAGGCAGTGCCGAGCAAGCTAAAGTCCAATACCTTAGTAACGGCACCAAAATAATAGCCTGATGATTCAAGCGAGAAGCTTACTAATACATCGGACGAGGTAAACACCTCCGTACCGGCTGTGATAGTTGCTCTAAGCACCTTAACAGGAGCCTGCATTGCATCTTTGAACGCTTGTGAAACACCAATAGCCATTATATTCTCCTTATAGCTTGCCTACTGGCACGAGGCTCACTGTGAAGGTCTTATACAAGCCTCTTGCCTTGTCTAATAGTTCAGGAGCGTAATCGCTCGCATAATAACGAGCGGTTACCGTTCCTTTCGTCTTCGGTGAGAAATAAGTCACATTGAAGTAAGGTTGGTCTAATAGATTTATTATCTGGCTCACTTCATTCTCAGTTAAACCATCACGAAAAGTGAGTTCGAGCTTTGGGAAGATACCAATAAGAGAAGCACGAACTTCGCCGTTCATGTTGCGTTCGGCATCCTTCCAGAGCTTGTTGTATCCGATTTTGTAGCCACTTAGACCATTGATGGTTGTGTTGTTAATCTTGAGTAGTGTGCCAGAATAAGCCATTATTGATTCCTTTCGATAGTGTCTCCGGCATAGAGTCCTACGCCTGTCTTTGAGTTCCAACCCTCATAAACTGACTGACCAGGCTTGACCTTTCTCGAAATCCAAGAATCTGCGTAAGCATTCATTCTTGACCAATCTACTACACCTTCGCAGGCGCTCATGATTGAAGACATTGTGTCGCCACGCTTCACATACCATACTTTGCAGTCTGATACTGGAGCAGGTGTAGGTGTTGGAGTAGGAGTAGGTTGTGGAGTCGGAGTGTAATCCCCTGGCACTACCCATACCCAGCCAGAGATGTTCATGTTATGAGTTGCAACGGTTAGAGGTACATAGTTCGCATCGTTTACCATAGCGGTATTCGTACCGGTAAAGTATAGGAACATAGCGGTGTGACCATATTTTGTATTGAAACCACCAGAACCGATAGCTCCATAAACCGGCGTGTCGACATATTTCCAACCGTAATTTTTAACCAGATAGGCAGCAACATCTTTACCATTCACCGGACCGTAATCTGGATGAGCGCTGGAATACTCCATTTTACCAGTTGCTAGATAACCGGTATATTTCGAACATTGTAGCCCTTTGCCATCATCGGTAAATCCATCCGGCTTTCTACGAGCAATAACTTGGTCTAAGGTGGTAGATGCGCCCTGACCAGTCGGCTCTTCGTTAGCTTTGATTGTTTCTTCATCAGTTGGAGCATCTTCGTTCATTAAACGATAGAGCGCAGCATTTGAATCCTCAATGAACTTCTCGGTGTATTCCTCAATCTTGGCATTATTGCCATCTAAAGTGATACTGCCGTTCTCGGCTCTTGTGCCACAGAGAATAAAGATTGTACATAGCGCAGCCACAAACGCCACAATGAAGAAGGCGATGTGGTCTTCGAAGAATTTCTTAATCTTACTTACCATTGTCTTTCTCCTTATCTTCGTTGTTCTTCTGGTTTGTGACACCAAGGAAGTAGATGTTGATACCACCAGAGAAGAGAAGTGCGGTTTGAGTAAGCTGTTTCGCTACCTCTTCAAATCCCCAAGTAGAGCCAAGACCTTGAATCACGAATGCGATGAACGATAGTAAGCCTACGGCTATTGATAATTGCCTTGTGGTTTTCTTTTTGAGTTTCATCGTTTGCCTCCTTTCGAGTGGGCTTTAGTTGTTGTGGCTAGGCTTTTTTCTATGCCTAGATACCAATCGTTGTATTCATTAACACGCTTGGTAACTTCTCCATTGCCGCCATTCTTGTGGTATGTGGCGTATTCGTCTTGGATGTCTCCCCAATTTGTAGGGAATTTCTTGAATAGCTCCCAGTTTAATTGGTCTTCCATAATCATCTGAAGGATAGATTGCTTCGCAGAGTGCTTCTTGGCTTGTCTTGACTGCGAGATTGTCGAAATGATAGTAACAAGGGATGGTATTCCCACCGTTGCAATCTTACTTATAATGTCTAGCGTTTGTTCATCCATGTATTATTTCCTTCGGCACCAAAAAACGCTCAGAACATTGTCCTGAGCGCTATTGATATTAACTATATTATATCATAAAACACATAAGTTTAGTAGGCAATTATCCGGACTGCCACTAACCGGTGCCTACCCTTTTATTATATCACAAAAATGCTTATGTTTTACCTGTTAATTATGGCGAATTTGCCACGATATATGGTATAATGGACATTACATAGCATTAAGTGGAGTTAATACAATGAGCCTTAAGACAATAGATTTGTTTGCAGGTGTCGGCGGAATTAGGCTAGGGTTTGAGCAAGCAGGATTTGAAACTGTCTGGGCGAATGATTTTGAGCCTAAATGCGCTGATACTTATGACTTAAACTTCGGCGATAAAGCGCTGACTGTTGCCGACATTACAAAAGTAAACGAGAAGGATATACCAGATTGCGATTTCGTTATAGGTGGCTTTCCGTGTCAGGCGTTCTCGATTGCCGGTTATCGTAAGGGATTCGAAGACGAAAAAGGGCGTGGCAACCTTTTCTTAGATGTTGCTCGCATCATAAAAGAGAAGAAGCCTGTTGGATTCATGCTTGAGAATGTGAAGAATCTCAAAGGGCATGACCACGGCAATACATTCAAAGTTATCAAAGAGACTCTTGAAGCTCTCGGTTATCATATCAAAGCCGAAGTGCTTAATTCAATGGAATACGGCAATGTGCCACAGAATCGTGAGCGTATTTACATTGTAGGTTTTAAGGACAAAGCAGTCCTTGATAGGTTTGAATTCCCAAAGCCGATAAAGCGAACCGTAAACATCACCGATATTCTCGAAAAAGATGTGCCAGAGAAGTATTACTACGAAGGTAAGCCACTTTATCCAAGACTTAAGGACGAGATAACGGAAGAGGGCAAAGTTTATCAGTGGCGTAGGCGATATGTCCGTGAGAACAAGAGTGGTGTCTGTCCTACATTGACTGCGAATATGGGTACTGGCGGTCATAATGTACCAATCATCTTTGACGGCAAAGGCATTCGTAAACTAACACCGAGGGAGTGCTTCAGCGTGCAGGGCTTCCCTAAAGATTACAAATTGCCAAACATATCAGACGGAGCTTTGTATAAGCAAGCTGGTAATTCGGTGTCCGTGCCAGTGATAGCAAGAATAGCAAAGAACATTAAAAAAGCATTGGAGGGCTAATAAATGAGAAAGATGCAAGTAAAACTCAAAAATGGGATGGTGGTAGTCGGAGATTATTTCGATGATGAGGATTACGAAAAAATAAAAACCATCTTTCAGAAATGGCTCGAAATCAATGGTAATTTGAAAGCTCTCGGCGGTAGAACGCTCAATGTTCCAGATGTGGTGTCTGAAGCCTTGTATTGTTATTTTTACAACGCTATTCGCACCAACGGTAACGAATCCGGCGCAGGTTCTTATGATGCCGTAGATATTGCTGATGGCTCCGGTATTCAAGTGAAGTCTACTTCTATCAAAGAAGATTTAACCTCGTTTGGTCCTCATTCCACATGGGATAAGCTATTCTTCCTCGATTTCTGTCCTAATGGCACAGTAGATGGGCAGGTGGATGTTTATGAGATAAAAGATGATGTCAAAGGTATTATCCTAAATGCAAGCAAAGGCGAGACCTTCGCAGACCAACAAGCTCAGAATCGAAGACCTCGCTTCTCAATTAAGAAAGAGATTATCCAGAAGAACGGCTACAAGCCAGACAAGACAGTAAGTCTAGTTTAGATAATCATCGATGATTCGTATCGCCTCTTCAAGACCAGTCGCAAATACTGCTTTGTATCCACGGTATCTCAACATCTCAAGCATTGCTTGTTGCTCTTCGAGGTGTTGGTCTTTCTTAAGTGAACCGTCTTTTTTGAACGGTGAATTGCCTTCGGCTTTCAGCTCTAAATACAATCCGGCATAATAGTTCGGATTACCGCCAGTGTCCATATTCAACCCATCTTTCGGCTTTGCGATGAATAAGTCCGGATACCCTCTTCTTGGGTGTAGCCTCTTGAACTTCGCCGCTTGCCCTTGCGTAAGTTTCAAGTCGGCAGCAATATCGAAGCGATAAATAACATCTGGGTAGTTCTCTTGCAAATATCTTGCTATCTGCACATATAATTGATGCTCTCTGTCTACTCGCATAGTCCACCATTCCTTTCCATCCACCACTTCATGAAGCACTCTTCCGAGCAGAAGCAATGGTTGTCTCGTTTGAGTTTCCATCCGTCTGCCTTGGCTTCCTGCTTGGCGCTATATCTGTTAGTGTAGATATAATAAGCAGTCTCGCCACAGGTGTCACATCTAAATTCGTATGCTTGGCTAATCATGGACGACTCCATATTTCTTTAAGAACTTCTCTGCATGCTTATCGCAGAAATATAGTGGGTCGAATATAGACTGACCAGCTCTTTCCGTGTCTTCTTCATTTATTATTCCGGCTACTTGTTTTGTAGCCACGGCTTTACAGCGTGGTTCCATACATGTCGGCATCATGCCTTACCTCCTTTGTCAGTGAATAATTTGTCTAATACTATAAGGGCAAGTCCGATGAAGATTAGTGTCGTGACAAGCCCATCTTTCATTTTTTTCCTTTCTCTAAGGTCAAAGCTTTGTCGCACTTGATAATAGCTTCTTCGAGTTCGGCTTTCTTATGCTTTAATTCTTTAACTCTACTTTGCACTACTTCAGTTAAGAATTCTTCTTCATGCCAAAGTGTCACAACAGAAAGGCTTTTGTTTCGGAGAAGCTGTTCTATTTCAGCTCTAACAAGTTCTGGAATCTTATTTTCTAGCTTCTCAATTTGCAATTTCATTGCCTCGTTCTGAAACGCAAGATGGCTCATGCTACAATCAAGCCTTTCAATCTGGCTGTCATGACGATATTTTTTCTTGAATAAGTTCATAGATATTCTCCTACTTCAGATTGTAAATTTCTTGCTTTTTCTGCCAGTCTGCTGTATCCTGCAAAATGCAAGGTAGCCGCAGCTTCTCCTAACTCAGAATATGCAGTCCTAAGCTCGCTATTATCTTCCATTCTTTACCTCCATACATCTTCCACGATTCTGTTAAGTTCAAATTCGATTCGGAATCTATCTGCTATCAGCTTTGTTCTCATACATCTTAGTCGCTGCAAGGTTTCATCGCTCTTATTGTTTGAGTGTTCCATCTCCTCTAGCTCAAGCTCATACCTCTCAGATGCCAGCCAATACTCTCTATGAATCTCAACAACCTTGTCTAGGATTTTATCTGCTGTTTTCATTCTTCGCCTCCGAAAACGCCTACAATGCCCAGTTCTGGCAATGTATAGTCTTTGTCCTCTTCGTAATCAAATGGTTTTTTAAGCCTAATACTCAAAGTGTTCGCTACGAGGTTTTTGTTATTATCACCAACATAACCATAGAACTCGTAATCATAAAAACCATCAGAATCAACTTCATGGGTATCGTAATATGATTTAAGTAATATACTTATTTTTTCTATTGGATTATCTTGAGCTTTAACCCACGAAAGTATCGCTCGCCTTACTTTGTTTGGCAACACATACTTATATTTTTTCGGCTCGTCATAATCTTCCCAGCCTGCATATAAATCAGCAAGTTTTTTGTATATCATCACATCGGCAGGGTCTTCAGTTACTACCGTAAAATGGTATTCTTTATCTGGTTCGAAGTGTAATTCGCCAATTATTCCAGTTTTCTTATTCTTCAATTTCAATTTACTCATCACCAAGCTCCTTTCGCCATTCTTTCTTGTTTATCAAGGTTAGAGATGGATAGTAGAAATCTCTTTCTTCGGTGCAATACACATTCTTCCGCCCACAACATATACAATCACCCTTCCAAAATGTAGATACTTCGAATGATGGTTTCTTTGGTAAGTTTCCGAACCTCGCTATGCAAGTCAAGGCGTTGCAAGCAAGACCACATTTTCTACATAGACCTTTCATTCTTCACCTCCAAAAATCAGGTCCATTTCCTTTTCTACATCCTCTATGGAATAATTGCCAGCATCATAAAAGATTTGACCTGCAAGATTGCCGTTGCTTTTATGAGCAACATCATAACCATCAAACTTAAACCCTTTATTTTTCAGTCGTTTCCAAGCAAGTATTTTTTCGGTTACTATGTCTGCTTCTTTTTTTGGTATAGAGTAGTTCCCAATTCTCTTACCGAGATACCAGACTTCTTCCTCTGACACATCTTCCCACTTCTCGCAAAGCTCTGCCAAACTGTCGTAATAATATGTAGCTCCAGTACATTCGACAGCTATTGCACCAATCTCATCATCTGGCGATAAACTAAATGTTTTTATTACTCCTATTTCTGTTGGACGCAATTTAGACCGTACTTTTTTCATTTCCACCACCTCTCGTCTATTATTTTCCAGATGACTACTGCTACGCTCACTATCGCCGTAATTGCAATACCAGCGGTCATTAAACACTCTGCATCCGTCATATCGCCATCCTCGCTTGCTTAAAATCTTGGTATCTTGCTTCGGTGATAGCTTCCGAAGGCTTAATCAAACCTTCTTCCACGAGTTTCTGGCGTGTTCGGCGGATTGTTTCCGGACTAGACACCTTCATCAAGTTGGAATATAATCCGTTTTCTTTTCGCCAGCCTTCATCGCTCCAAATAAGCGCAATGAGAAGCTTATCATCGTTGGCTGCATTCGGCACTCGCTTGATTGTCGCAAGTATCTTGTGCCTCATGTCGTGTGTATTGATTTTCATTATTACCTCCTAAAAGAACACTAAATCTGCCGGTAGCAAAGAATAAGAGTGGAGAATTATCTTTACAATGGCTATGTACCGGCAGGTTCAGTGACAGAAATCGCTTTCTGTAAGCCACTCTCGTTCCTTTATTGTTCGTTCAAAATGTGCAATATCGTGTCTCGGCTCCGTTTAATATCTATTAGTATTTCTTTGAGTTCATTCTCATCATCTACGCAGTCGACCCCATATTCTGCGGTGTTCTTGATGACCTCAAGCTCGTCTCTGATTCGCTCCCACTGTTCGTTAGTCATTTGAACCTCCTACTTGGCTGGTAGCCTCAAATTCACAGGTTCTACGAGCTGCCTCATTCAGTTCGAGCGCCTCTCCTACTGTTAAGTTTCCAAATCGTTTTTCAAATTCTTCACCCATATCCACCCTTAACTTTTCTTAAAAATTGAGCCGATTGCGATACCAATTAGGCAAATACATACGGCTCCGATAAACAAAACCACCGGAATCCAGATTGGCGATAGTACCCAAATCCAACTCCAGTGGATGACTTCCATTAGTTTTAGACCGATGAAGGCGATTTGGGCTAAACCAAGTAGTCCAAACACTCCAGCGACCAATTCTTCTGCTTTCATTATTACCTCCTTTATTGTTATTAGTAGAGCGTTAGCTCTTATCTACCAACGAGCTAAGATTTAAGAGAGGACTCATTGGTAGGTAGCAGCTAAGGCTCAGCTCCTTAACATGGATGGACTGGCTACTGGTTTAAGAAGAAAATTTAGCTTTGAAACGGAACGCAAATAATCTTCCAGTCACAAAAGCGAGTTACTTGGCAGTTTTTGGTGTGACCTTATCAATAGCGCAAGTAACCAGCCCATCGATGTTAAAGAGCTAACCTTTGAACTTACTAGAAGGGGATGTTGGTGTAATCAATGTCACCATCACCCTCATCTTGCTTCTCAACTCTGTTCAAGCTAAGCTCTACGCCATCGTCCAAGAAGACCGAGACAAGCTTCGGCTCAGACATCGCCGTAGCGTGTAGCTTGATTAGCAGTTGGCTTGCATGAGGGGAGCTGAGAAGCACTCCGATTTCTTGGTAGCGATTCTTCTCAACTCCGTCCTTCTGGTAAGTACCGTTCTTAACTTTTAATGTTGCGATTTTGCTGAAGACTGTTTTACCTTCTCCCATAATTCTTCGTATTCCTCCTTGTTATGCCCTAAGACATTTACTGAATGAGCTATTGCACCTTTCGTGCCTGCCAGCCTAGCTCGTTGTGGACCGGTCAGACCATCCTTGCCTACTTTTAGTGATGCGAATCCTCCTTTCCCATGTCTCTTACCTCCATGTGTTCCATCAGCCATTAGAAGCTGAGTCCTTCTATCTTTGTTGCGAGGTCATTGATTCGCTTTAGGCTCGCCTTCTCGAAAGCTTTAGCTTCGTCTAATCGTTCCTCGACATCTTTACGGTTAATATCGAATATCTGAATCTCAAGTCCTGGTATTAGGTCGGTGTAGATGATGAAATGGAGTGTCTCCAAGTCTTCATTCACCATGAAATACTTCAGAACTTGCGGCTCGTATTCTTCCGGATAACGATTCTGGTCGTAGCACTTGATAACTTCGGCAGAAGAGAGACATTTCACTTCGCAAGCTTCACGCACTTTACCATCCTCGCCGGTGATTGCGCCGTCTGGACTCACATAGGCATTTTCGTCATAATCAGACACCCACACGACAGACTCTTCATCGACCTTCTTGCCGGTCTTTTCTTCGAACGCAGCGATTGCTTCCGGTTCGAGAATGTGACCACGAGCCATCATCGTGAATGGTTCACCATTTAACTTATCTTCGTAATCGTTCGGAGTTACTGGACGAGCTACACGGTCTGCAACGATTTCATAGAAGTGTCGCTTTGGTTCAGCTTGTAGCTTCAGCTCTGCAAGCTCGCTTGGCTCAAGCATTCCGGCGAGTTCTTCAACAGTGCAACGCTTGTCGGCAGGAGAGAGTGGATTCTCCTCCTCAAGCTTTTCGATAATTTTCGTCTTGAGTGGAAATCCTGGAATCCAGAGATTCTTGAACTCTGAGCCGCCAGATTTGCCTTTGCGGAACTCAAGCCACTCTTCGCTATTTTGTTGAATTGGTATTACTTTCATGCTTCGCTCCTTAATCTTTCCATTGTTTCTTGACGAATATCTCTCAAGGCTTCGTCACGAGCCGATTCCTCGAAGTAATCTTTTGCAAATTCCTCAGCTTCCGGTAGGATGTAGGTTTCGACTACGCTCTTTACCACCGAGTTCATTACCGAGTTCACAGCTTCGCCTAAGTCTGGAGTATCCTCAAGGATTATCTCGACTATTTCGTCTGCATCTCTAACGCTTCCGTCAGATAGAATGCAACGGTCGAGAAATTCATCTGGAATCTTTATTTGCTGATTCATTTTGACAACTCCTCTTTTCTCGCATCCTTCTTCGCTTGGACTTCTTTGTTGAGCTTCTGCTCGCTGGTGAGACTCATCCATGTTTCCTGCAAAGCTTTCATATCTTTAGCCTTTGCGAGTTTCTCAATAGCCTCAGCCTTCGCATCCTCAATCTTTTGCTTCTTAAAGTCCTCGAACTCTTCCATTTCTTCACTCGAAGCAATCTCACCGGAACCAGCGTAGCCAAGAATGGCGAGCGCACGACCGATAGCGATTGTTTCGTTTTTCTCGAAGCCTTTCTCTTGTTTAACCTTGTCGGCATACATGAGAGAAGAGCCTTCTGCATCTGCACTTTCCAGAGCTTCCTTTGCACTTACTTGTGCCTTAAGTAGCTCGTAGAAGTCAGTCTTGTCTTTCCAGATGTAAGCATGATGCGTTAGGTCGCCAGCTTCGTTGTAGCTGAACTTGACCGAGATTTTCGAACGAGGATTCGCAGAACGAAACTCATTCAGACGGTCCGCAACCTTTGCGTAATTGATTTCGAGAGTTCTTACTTGACCGTCTTTGGTCTTGTACTTCTTCTCGATAATCGTTGTCTTAGTTCTAGGCATATACCTTACCCATTCTCTGACTCAAAGTTTCCACATCCTCGTCTTTGAGTTCCTTATAGTTGATAATTGCAAGAACTAACATCTTATTAGCTCGGCGATATTTCTTCGCACATTTAAGAGCTTTCTTGAATTCCACATCTCCAAGCGAGATTAACAAGTTGATAATCTCGAATGAGCTATCGGTTCCAACTACCGTAAGGTGTACCTCACTGGAATCGAACCCTCTGCTCGTAACCTTGTTGACTCGGCGATAACCTTTTGCAGCTCTCACTACTCTGCGAAAAGTCTTGTCTTCTAGTTCGACCAAAGCATCCACTGCTTCAGCCATTTTTGGTGAATGAGTGATATTCACCTTTACCGAGTTATCGAATACTTCGGTAACCTCGATATTCTTTGCTTTCTTTGCTTTTTTAGCCATTGCATTTCTCCTCTGCAATTAAATTTGATATTGACTCATCCATAAGCTCTTGCCTGACTCAACACAGGCACGAACTCGCTTGAGGAGCCTCGCAGTTAAAACTCCTCAAGCACTGGACGAATTTTTAATGAAGCTCGTAAGCGATGGTGACCTCTTTAATCTCTGAGCGTCTACGCAAGTCGCTTTCGTCTTCTCAGAGGTGACAATATGTTGGGCTTATCACCTCAATCAAAGAAAAAAGCCAGCTTCATTTCGAAACTGGCTTAAAACAAAAAATCTCACTGTTTCCAGTGAGTTCTTATCCGATGTAATGGTGGAGTGTGCGAGACTCGAACTCGCCACCTCAGCTATGCCATAGCTGCGCTCTACCGGATGAGCTAACACCCCAAATTGGTCAAATTGTGTAAATTACTTACAGGGGTGTGCTGTATTAGCGCTCTAACCTTTGAGCTTACGCTCCACCGAAGTAGTCCCTTCGAAATTAAGTTAGTAATGCTAACACAGATACTCACTAAAAGAAACTTAAACCAGTTTCGTTTAGATTTGAATCTGCGTGGTGTTTGGAGTTTGTTTTGCGTTCCGTTCCACCAATAACTTCATTGTAGCAAACTTTATGCCAAAAGTCAAGACCAAAGTGCTTATACCTTGTTGCTCTACGCTATCTGTTCAGAGGTAGCGCAGAGCGGTTATGCTTACTTACCTTTGTACTTATCAAAGAGGTTCGCTAATTGCCCATCCAAACTATGTAGATATTTTTGCGTTGTGGCGATATTTGCGTGACCCATCATTTCCTTAATCACGAAAATATCAGCACCTTGGCTTTGAATGTCCGAGCCAAACGAGTGACGAAGCGCATGAGGATAAAAGTCGTCATGTCCGCACCGCAGGAACGCCTCTCGCATTATCCTTCTTATCGTATCGACAGACATCGGATAATTCCACTCATTCATCCATATCCGGTCTTTTATTTGAGGATGTTCGCAAATGTAGTCCATCAACCTCATATAAGCTTCTTTGGTCATGTAGACCTCTCTCGCTTTTGTACCCTTACCAATGAAGTTGATTCGCCTACCGGTTATCTGTGACAAACTCAAGTTACGAAGCTCAGATATTCTCATACCGGTATCAAAGGCAATCTTGATTAAAAGCCATTGAATATCGGACTGACAGCTATCAAGCACTACTTGAATCTCTTCTCTCGTATAGCAAGCCCTCCTCGGCGGCTTTTCTTTAAGCTTTACAATTAGAGGAATCTTCAAAGGGATTCTCATTTCAAGCTCCCTCCAATACTTGATGAAAGCGACCACATGCGCCGTCTTGGTGTTAATCGTCCTGCAAGAGACTCCTCTTTCAAGCTCACACTTTACGAACTTATCATAGTCGTCATTAGTGAGTTCTTGAAGGTCTTTACACTTGCTCTCCACTATCAGATTCGTTAGTGAAGACTTTTTGCTTCTCATTGTCATTGGACTCATTTGCCTTGTTACGGCACAATACTCAAGGTACTGGTTGGCTTGGTCGTAAATTGGAGCATTCCCACGATGTTCAATGTAAGCATATTCCGGATGCTCCACGCTTTTCAAATTTGCGTATGGAATCATTATTTTCCTTTCATAAATTAAAATCGTAGTAGCCTACTATTAGTTTTATTTAGTTTTGTATGGGTGATGAATTTTGAGACAGCGCAATCTAAAAGCCGGTGATGAATTTTGAGACAGCGGAATGCACTTTCCCACATACTTATCCACAGAAAATAGCGTGGTTTTCCACAAGTTTTCCACAGGTTAAAACAAAAACAGAGGTAAACTCCTAAGCTACCTCTGTTGTCATGCTTTATTTGATTCGGTATCGTGGCTTTTCGTTTTGGTTGTGTCCTAAAATACAATCAATTAGCCCATACTCAATCGCAGTTCGTCTCACATAGTGGAGTTTATTCCTACTCCACCCAAGTCCTCGGCAAGCGTAGTTTGCATCAAAACAGAAGTAGCCATGGTCGTCTTTTTTTAGCTTTCGCCCTATGAACACTAAGTAAGCAACAAGAATCGCAACATCCGTTCCGTATTCTTGCACTTTCTTCACATCAACTTTTAGGAATTTGACTTCCACAAAAGCGTACCTCCGTTATTGTTAGCCATAGCCGAGGCGATAAGACAAAAAACCTCACGGCGAACGACATCGCCATTGAGGCTTTTTTCCCAACATATTGTCACTTATGATTATATCAAACATAGGGGTAAAAGTCAATATGGAGTAGAAAGATTATGCTTATTATGATATAATTAGGTTAAGTCAATAGCGCCAAAGAGTTAGCTCTTGGCGTTTTTTGATGTCAGTAAAATTAAACGGAAGATGGGAATATGCAAGAAGACCTATCCATAACAGAGTTCGAGGCGATGATGACGACACGAGTCCATTCATTGCTTCTTAAGAATCAGGGCGTAGTCAAAGAATCGTGTAGTCGAAACGAAATTGCTTTGAAATATGCCATCGCTGCTAACAAAATCTTTGAGGAATACGGATTCGAAGACCTCAAAGCAATCTTTAGGAGCGCAAGAGCTTATATCATTTTTAAGCCGACCGGAAGAATCGCCTGCGAGATATGTGTCGATGGTGATTATCAAGGTGAATTAGTGTATAGGACGAAAGGCATTCTCATGTCACGCCGTGGGTATCTTAAAAGCAAATCGCTTAGAGATATGATTGATTTTACGGCAAGCAGAGGCAAGACAATCTACTCAAATCTTACGAAAGGAGAAATCAATGCCAAACGCAAAGAACATCATCAAAGCTAAAGAAAACGAGGAAGGCAAAGTTATTGTCCGACTCTATGGTCAGGACATTGATGTCACTTCCAAAATTAAAGACGGCAAAGCAGAGGTTACGCTTTATGGTCAGGAATATGAAATCTTAGCCAATACTGGCGACAAGAAGAAGTCTTCAGCGCCGAAGAAGATTAAGGTTGCTGGCAAGAGCAAAGCTGAGAAGCCGGAGATTAAGTTTATTAAGTTACCAATCAAAAAATGAAGGGGTGAATCATGGCTCAAAAGAAGGTCGAAGCTAAAAAGAAGGTAGCCGCTAAAGTCGGACGAAAGTCGGACGGTACTTTCGCTAAAGGCAATACCTTTGGCAAGAATCCTGGCGGTCGTCCTTCCGAAGATATGTCCTTCCGCCATCAAATGAAGATTCGTGCTTCACAAGAGCCAGAACTCGTTCAGAAGGTTATCAATAATCTTATCAAGATAGCGAGCGACCCAGACCATCCAAAGTGTGTTGAGGCAGCCGAGAAACTTATCAAGCTCAACGGCAACTATGACCCAGCCGAATCAAAGAGCGAAGTGACCGGCAGTCTCAATACAAAGATGGAGAACTCGCCATTCAATCAACTAACGAAGGAAGACTTACTCAAGTTACTCAAGAGGAAGAAATGAAAGTTAAAGAAGCCGAGAATATCATCGAACTACCAGAAACTCAGGCAGAGCTTGAGCTTCAGTTGGCTCGTGTCGACTTCTACAACTTCTGCAAACTAATGATGCCGAAGTTTTACAAAGATGAGCGTGATTATCTTTATGAGTTCTGTGAGCAGCTTCAAGACTTCGTAGAGAAGTCAGACAAGCACTTCCTCGTTATCAATCTTCCACCTCGTCACGGCAAATCGCTCACTGCGCAACTATTTACTGCTTGGCTATTCGGCATCAACCCAAGCAACAAAGTCATGACTGCGAGCTACAACGAAACGCTATCGACTACATTCGCTCGTTCCGTTCGTAATCTGATTCAGACCGAGAAGGTCAACAATGGAACTGTTTTTACTGACATCTTTCCTAATACTAAAGTGAAATATGGCGAGGCTTCTGCGCAGATGTGGACTCTTGAAGGCTCGTCAATGGTGAACTATCTTGCAACTTCACCAAAAGCTACTGCCACTGGTTTCGGCGCTCATTATCTCATCGTAGACGACCTTATCCGCTCGGCTGAGGATGCCTACAACGAGAACACGCTCGATAGCCACTGGGAGTGGTTCAACAATACATTCTTAAGCCGAACCGAGAATCCGTGGAAGGTCATCATCATTATGACTCGCTGGGCTGAAGGAGACCTCGCAGGACGAGTTCTGCACGACTTCGCCGATGATGTGGAGCATATCACTTACAAAGCTGTCCAAGACGATGGTACGATGCTCTGTGATGATGTTTTAAGCGCCGAGGATTACAAAGCGAAGACTCGTGAAATGAACCTCGACATCGTAGAAGCTAACTATAACCAGAAGCCTATCGACATTGGTGGTAGGCTCTATTCCGACTTTATCGAGTGGGATAAAAGACCGGAAGGCAAGGTGTATAACTACACCGATACCGCAGACACCGGCTCGGACTTTCTCTGCTCGATTAACTACATTGAGAAAGACAAAGAAGCTTACATCACCGACCTCGTATTCACAGATGAGGCGATGGAAGTTACAGAGGGTAAGGTTGCCGAACTGCTTTTCGCCGGCAACACGAATGAGGCTGTAATTGAAAGCAATAACGGAGGGCGTGGTTTTGCACGGAATGTTGACCGAATACTAAAAGAAAAATATCAAACAAACAGAGTTACAATAACCCCTAAACCACAAACTCAGAACAAGGAGTCTCGCATCCTTGCTTCATCTTCTTGGGTGCAAAACCATGTCATAATGCCACCGAACTGGAAGAAGAAGTATCCTGAGTTTTTCAGACAAGTTATGTCCTATCAGCGCAAGGGTCGCAATGCGCATGATGATGCAGTAGATGTTTTAGCGGCAATTTACGAGGCTATAACCTCTGAGCGCAAGCCGGAAGTCATAGACAAGACAGGAGCGAGCATGCGCTCAAGACTAAACTATAACCATTATTGGGCTAGATAGAAAGGAGTAATATGTATCAGGTCAATAAGGACACACCACTCGATGCCACTCTCATCAAAGATGCCATCGACTATAACGAAAAGCGTAGAACTCGTTTCGATACGCTCGATAACTACTACATGGGCGAACAAGCTATTACGACTCGTGAGAAACAAGAAACCCTCATGAATAATAAGCTGGTCGTAAACCATGCGAAATACATCACGGATATGATGGTTGGCTATTTGCTCGGCAATCCGGTAGACTACCAAGTCAATGACGGTATAGACATTGAACCTATCCTCGGCGCTTACAAGAGGCAGACGATGGAGAATATCGATGTCGAGATTGCCAAAGAGTGTTCTATCTTTGGTATTAAGTACGAATATGTCTACTCAGATGAAGATGCCAATCCTTGCTCGGTCACTCTTGATGTACGCAACACAATCATCATCTACGACAACTCGCTCGTTCATAAGAAGATGTATGCTATCAACTACCGACCAATCTTCAAGAATCCGACAGATAAAACACCGGACTACTACGATGTGCTTGCCTTTACAGACAAAGAAATCATCAAATACAAGTTATCTGGTACGAAGGGCGATGCCAAAGAGCTATCTCGTGAGCAACATGCCTTTGGTTCTGTGCCGGTGATTGAATACAAGAACAATGCCGAGTATAGCGGCGACTTTGAGCCAGTAATCAGCCTCATTGACGCATACAACCTCGTACAATCAGACCGTGTAAATGACCGTGAGCAGCTCGTGGATGCTATTCTCTGCTTCTATGGTATGAAGTTCGATACAGCCCAAATGGCAGAGCTTAAGATTAAGAGGGCGCTATCCAATATCCCACAGGACGGCAAGGTTGAATACTTAACCAAAGCCATCAACGAAGGCGATGTAGATGTTCTTCGCAAGACTATCGAGAAAGACATTCACAAAATCTCAATGGTGCCAGATATGACTGACGAGAACTTCGCCGGCGATTCTTCCGGTGTTGCTATCCGTTACAAGTTGCTCGGCTTTGAGCAGGCAGTAAAGAACAAGGAGCGCTTCTTTGAAAAAGCTCTCATGGAACGATTCAAGCTCTATAACCACTTCTTATCTGTTAAGTCCAAGATGGCTATCGTGCCAACCGAAGAAGTAGATGCAGTATTCAAGCGCAACCTACCATCCAACGACTACGAGACCTCGCAGATGATTGTCAACCTTGACGGCATCGTAGACCGTGAATTACTCGCAAGCCAGCTCTCATTCGTGAAAGATGCTTCCGAGACCGTGGCAATCGCTGAGAAAGAAGATGTTGAGCCACTCAAAGATGATGACTACAATGCCAATGATTATACCGATAATAACGAAGAAGTAACCGAATAGGAGTAGGACATGGCTCTGAGGCAAAGGACAAATGCTTACTGGGCAAAACGAGCCAACGAACGACTCGTAGCAAGCGAAAAGACCTCCGACAAGTATCGGAGGGAGATTCGCAAGGTCTACACGCAAGCGCAACGAGACACTCTCGAACAGCTTAAGAAGATATATGCGGACTATTGGACAAAAGACGGTGGATTCGATAAGCAGAAGCTAAGGCTCATGACTTCCTCGAAGGACATGAATGCCTTTGTGGCTAAGCTCAAGAAGGCTGGCTTATACGACAAGATACCTGAGAACTATCTCGGCAGAATCAACCGTCTTGAGTTCCTTAATGCACAGATGTGGTACGAATCACACCTTGCCGGCATGAAGCAGGACGGAATCCTGACCTCTGCTAATCGCCAAGTGTATGAGGACTCGTACTATCGCTCAATCTACGATGTGTCAAAGGGTATCGGCTCCACTCCGTCATTTACCATGCTCGATAAGCAGACCGTGAATCAAATCCTCGATACCGAGTTTGATGGCAAGAACTACTCCGAGCGTATCTGGGGTAACTCTGATATTCTCGCCAATCAGCTCAAGGACAAGCTCGCCGTGGCTATTGCTACTGGGCAGTCAATCCAGAAGACCGCACGAGACTTTAGGGAGCGCTTCAATGTGCAGAATTACTACGCAGAGCGCCTCGTTCGTACCGAGACGAACTACTTCCACAACTCTGCCGAGCTTGAGTCGTATGATTCCATGGGCTTTGAGTATTATGAGTTCGTAGCCACATTAGACAGTCGTACGAGCGAAATATGTTCCGAGATGGATGGCAAGAGATTCAAGGTATCAGAGGCAAGGCAAGGCGATAATGCGCCACCACTACATCCGAATTGCCGGTCTACTATTGTGCCTTACTTCAAGGACTTCGAACCGGAAGAGACGAGAATATACCGAAACCCAGAAACCAATAGGAATGAGTACGCATACAATATGTCTTATGAAAACTGGTATGATAAGTTTGTTGAAGGACAAAGCAACCAAATTGTAGTCAATATAGTGAAAAAACCTGTGCCTGAGTCCGAGGCGCAGCATTTCAAAACGCAATTCTCCGCTAACTATCCTAAGGATGTTAAAAAAGCCCACATTGATAGACTAGAAGAGCTTGGGCAGATGTTCCCACAAGTCAGAAAAGAATTCGCAGAGAATAAGGCGATTATTAGCTCAAATAACCGACTTCGTTCAACAGGCGCAAAGTTCTCTGCATACACAAGCGGCAAACCTATTGGGATTCAATTCGGCTCTCAGTATAAGACACTGGATGCGCTAAAACAGAAAGTGGAAGAGCTTGTTAAGAGAAAGTTTTACATGCCATCATCTACTGAAAACTTTAAGAATTACATGGCAACGCACGAGTTTGGGCATGCAGTCGAGAATTACATTATTAACACGATTAAGGCGAAAGAGTCAAACCAAAACTGGGCAAATACCTCAGCTTACAGGAGTCTCCAAGAAGACAAGATAATGATAAAGATTCGGAATATCGCCAAAGACACCGACCCAAGCTTTAAGTTGTCAGATTACATAAGCACTTATGGTAGAAAAGATTCTTCGGAGTTCTTTGCCGAGACATTTGCGAATGCTTTCTGTGGTAGCCCTAATATACTGGGCAAAAGTATGATAAAATATCTAAAAGAAAGTGGAGTAATGAAATGATAGTAGAAGAGCCTTATTTCTTAAAGAATGAGAAGTGGTATTATCATGATGAAAAAGCATGGAAATACCGATTGACTGACGAAGGCAAGAAAGATGAGAAAGTCGTTAAGAGCTATGAGGAGTTCTACTCACAAAAGAATGATGACGGAATTGTCAAGTAACTATTGACTTGTTTACCTTTTATGCTTTGTGTGATATAATATAGTTAATATCAATAGCGCTAAGACTTAGGTCTTGGCGTTTTTTGATGGCAAACTAATAGCCGACAGGCGTAAAATGGAGGATTTATGGCGGAAGCTACAAATCAAAACTCTGCCGACAATGGTCAAGCCGGAGGTACAGAGGGAGACAAGACCAATACTCAGAAGACTTTTTCTCAGGAAGAGGTCAACGCACTTATCCAGAAACGCATTGGAGAAGTCCAAAGCAAGAACGATGAGGCGAACAAAAAGGCTATCGCCGAAGCCATTTCGGAATACGAGCGAAAAGCCAAATTGACCGAAGAGGAGCGTCTGAATGAGGCTCGTAAAGCCAAAGATGACGAGTTAGCACAAAAAGAACGAAGTATTACCTTAAGAGAAAATCGTGCTGACGGCATCGAAAAGCTTGCAGAACTTAATATCGACACCAAGATGGTTGACTTCGTGGTAGACATCGATAAGGACAAGATGATGGATAACATCACCAAACTTAACAAAGCCTTCAACGAAGCCGTGTCAAAAGCAGTAGAGGCAAAACTCGCTGGTAAGACTCCAACCGACTATGGTGACGGTAGCAAAACTACCGACAAGAAAGAATCTCTTTCGGCTCGTGGCTACCACAAAGCCGGAATGACCGCATTCTAATTGTCGCATTCCAAACAAAAGGAGAATACTATGGCACGAACAGATGCTCTAAGTATCACTACGAATGGAACGACTGCTGACAAGCTCGCTGAAAGCTATGGCAAAGTTATCGATTCCATTCAAAAAGGCGCTATCTCTGAGAAAATCAAGAATACTGATTACTCTGGCGACCCTACAACCGGTTCTGTTGAAGTAAACCGCTTTAACAACGCCGCTGCTAACAACTATGGTACGGCTCGTACCGCTGGTGCTGGCGATAAGCTCACCAACGGTGGCAAAGTTACCATCAACCTTAACCAAGACAAGGAAATCATCGAGGAAATCGAAGCTAAAGATGTGGCTCTCTTCGGAGTTGGCGACATCATCGCTCGCCGTTCAAACAACCACGGTCTTCGCATGATTGCCGACCTCGACCGTGCTTACTTCGGCGCTCTTGAGACTGCTGCAACCGCAGTAACTCTTCCTACCGGCGTAACTGCTATCGAGGATGTCGTAGAGGCTATGATTCAATCCATCTCTACCGTCACCAACGACTATGTTGATGGTGTAGACCGTGAGATGATTGTTCTCACCCTCAATCCTACCGCCTATGGCAAACTCCGCAACCACATCGACAAGGTGTTAGTTGTGAACGATGCCGGCGAAGAGGAAGTAGCTATGTTCCACGGTGTTCGTGTATTCGAAAACACTCGCCAAACTTCAGCTATCATCGCAACCATCTTTGGCTCTGCTGCGCAACCAGTGTTGGTCAACGAGTACGCTGACGAGAAGGTGAACCTTTCGAACGCTCACGCTGTCGAATTGTTCTACTCCTACGGTACTGGTGTTGTCACTCCAGACCTAGTGAAAAAGCTTGCTACATTGCCAGCTTAATCGACCGCCTCGCCGGTGGCGTAATACCGGCACCAATATCAAACTAATCGGAGTGAAAAACCATGAAGTTTAAGAACATCAAAGCCAATCTTATCGAAGAAGTAGATGACAGCAACAAAGCCTTAATCGCACAGATGAAAGCTTATCCTGAAGTCTATCAGCCAATCGATGAGAAGGCGAAACCAGCTAAAGAAGCTGAAGCTCCTAAAGAAGCTCAGAAAGAAGAGCCAAAAGAAGCTGAAGCTCCTAAAGCGAAGAAATAGTCGGAGGTCAAGATGCCACAGGAACAATTAGACCGAATTAAGGAATATGTCAAGACGATAGATACAGCCGCCGCTGAGCAATCTTTAGACACGCTCTTAGAGTATGTTATCAACGAGGTTGTTGACCGTGTGCTTCTCTATCTAAATGACACAGCCTTAGATGAGGCACTAGAGCGAGCAGTCGCTCGTATTGTCTCTGGTATCTTCAATCAGACTATCAACTCCAAAGACTCTACACAATCCGACTCGGCTATCAGCTCGGTAAGCGATAACGGACAGTCCGTGAGCTTCTCGAACGAGGTCAAGAACTATCTTGCCACGACCGAAGATAACGAACTATTCGCCGGCTTCTCGAAGCTATTAGCGAGATATAGGAGAATCAATGTTGTTTCCTGATGAAGCTAAGCAAGCAATCGCCAAATCGTTCTACGACAAGACGGTTGAGGTCTTAACTTCGCAGGACAGCATTGACGCAGAGGGCGGAGTTGTAAAAGGCAGTCTAACTGTCAAATGTACCTTACAAGGTAATGTCCAATTCACGAATCTAGGCGAAGTGCAAACTACACTTGGGTTAGTGAATGCAATCGACATCTGCGTAACTTGTGGAGCTGATGAAAATGTCGCTGTGAATGATTTACTCAGATACAACGGCAAGCTTTATGTCGCTACAAGTGTAATTCCATCAGACTCTCACTTAACAATAGTGGGTAATCTATGGGTAGCGCAGTAACAGTTACAGTAAACGGTCTTGCAAGGCTCGAAGCCAAAGCGAAGAATCTACCAACAGAGGTAGAGCAAGCAATGGCGAGAGGTGTCAACCAAGCCGCCGGTCTCGTAGAAGGTAGCGCCAAACGGCTCTGCCCAGTAGATACCGGTAATCTGAGGAGTAGCTTACACATTATGAAGCAAGCAACTCCGAGCGATGCAAAGGCAATAGTAGGCACGAATGTCGAGTATGCGCCGTATGTAGAGTTCGGCACAGGTGTGCGAGGTCAGTCTACGAATACAAACACGAATGTGAATGTATCGTTCTCACCAGACCACGCAGGTCAAGTCGCTCAACCATACTTAGCACCGGCACTCCGGAACAACCGAGACCGCATTGAACAAATCATCAACAAGAATGTTGTAGAAGGGATTAAGTGATGACACTATTCAATCCAAAGCCAGAAATCTTCAGTAAGCTTCGTGAGCTTGGTTACCCTGTGGTGCAAAGCTCGAAGAATGTTTTCAACGAAGTTCCTGCTTTGACATACCGAATAGATGGCAATGCTACCGATTATGACCTTGGCAATGATATTGCTTCACAAGAGATTACCGTGACTGTCGATATATGGGCGAACGATAGCGTGACTGCTTCAAGTATCTTAGCGGAAGCCGAGGCTAAGATGCGAGAACTGAAATATCGGCTCAACACATCCCTCGATGTTCCATCACCTGAGGGAGCTTTATATCACATCAATGCGACCTTCGTTGGTCTTCGTTGATGTAAGGAGAACAAATTATGGCTGGAATTCAAGCTATGGCTACAAGCCTTAAGATGGTTAAATCTGGTAGCGAACCAGACGACCTCGTACTTGCTCACATCACGAGCATTGGTGAACAAGCTTCCGAAGCTGAGGAAATCGATGTTACTACCCTCGATTCCCCAAATCGTGCTAAAGAATTTATCCAAGGCGCAAAAGATGCTGGCTCTATCGAAGTATCGCTTAACAACTGCTTCGATGGTCAGGTATCAGCTCTTAAGGCTGTCTATGCTTCTGGTGAAGTGCGCCAGTGGGTAGAAACCTTCCCAGATGATGCAGGTACTTTAACCTACTCTGGTTACATCTCTGCACTCACCTTCGGTGAAGCGACTCCAGATGGTCTTTTGTCTGTAAACATCACCATTCGTCTTTCTGGCGAACCAGTTTACACTGAAGCCTAATCTACCCTCTTGGGAGCGGAGGTTAAATGCTCCCACACCTAGCAAATTAAACGAGGACAAGTTTTATGGAACTTAACTACAAAGCATCTAATATCGCCAAAGCAGAACGAGCAGAGGGCAAGAAATTCTTCGCTGTATTCTCAAGTATTGGTAATGAGGACATCTCCGTAGATGACCTATTATTCATCTTCAAGGCTGGTGGCGGTACAGAGGAAGCATTTGATGAATTATTCGCTAAGGGCATCCCTGAAGTGTTTACTGCAATCTTTGACGGAGTGAATCGTGCCGGTTTTTTACCGAACAAGATAGACACGAAGGCAGTGAAGCAGGACATGGTGGAAGCAATGAGCGGAGATACGAAAGTTTCACAGAACTCTGGCAAGACAACGAAAGCTTAGCTTTTGAGATAGGTCTTCATCTTCAAGAGTATTGGGAGTTCACTTGGGGGGAGTTTAGCCGGTGCTTAAAGGGGTACAGGAGCAGATTAGAGACAAAAGTGAAGGTTGAGAATAGTCTCAACCATACACTTGGTCGCTACATCTCATTCGCCTTTAACGACCCAAAGCATTATCCGAAAGAACCGTTCCCAATGACCGATGCAGAGAGAGAACAAATCGACAAAGCAAGAACAACCGTTGCAACAACTGACGAACAGCGTGTAGCGTTGGCTCGTATCAAATATGGAAGGAAGCAATAATGGCAACCGTTGATGAATTACAAGTCGTAATTTCGGCAGAATCAGCTAAGTTTCAGTCCGAAATGGGCAAAGTAAGAGGCGAGTTAGGGAAATTAAACACTGCTGCCTCGAACGCTACATCTAAACTATCAGTAGGTATGATTGCCGCCGGTACTGTTGTCGGCAATGCCCTTACTGCAATGTTCCGAAAAGCCGGTCAAATTATCACCGGTAGTTTTGATGATGCTGTAACTCGTCTCGATACATTAAATAACTTCCCTCGTGTAATGAGTAATCTTGCTATCAGTACCGAAGATAGCGCTAGAATCATCAATATCCTTAGTGACAAGCTATTAGGGTTGCCTACTACGCTCGATACCGCCGCTCTGGCTGTACAGCGCTTTACGGCAGCCAATAATAACATTGAGGCTTCTACTGCTATTTACTTGGCACTTAACGATGCCTTGTTAGCTGGTGGCACATCCGCTGAAGCTCAAGCTACTGCCATGGAGCAACTAGCACAAGCTTACGGCAAAGGTAGACCAGATGCAATGGAATGGAGGAAGATGCTGGAGACTATGCCAGCACAGCTCAAACAAGTTGCAACCTCTCTTGGGTATACTTCAACAGCTATCGGTGGCGACTTACAATCTGCTCTTGTCGATGGCTCGTTATCTATGAACGG